>Ga0209489_105090_pt1 | contig 23336 bp, 11 predicted proteins | sample SiratrowhiteBW_FD_187527 | JGI IMG/M metagenome (GOLD analysis project Ga0209489, IMG submission 187527) | Root nodule microbial communities of legume samples collected from California, USA - Siratro white BW (SPAdes) (version 2) | ecosystem: Host-associated > Plants > Roots > Nodule | place...
GGTAGCAATCCAGAATTTTCTACAATAGCATAAACTCGTGGGCAAGGAATGCCAAATTTATTAAATTTTCTTCCATGGGAGACCAATCTCAATTCTCCCCGTTCCTATACAAAACAAATAAATACATTCATATTCCTAATACTCATGTAACTAATTAAATTTAATCCAAGCACTAACACAGTACAAAAATTTGTAAATATCTTAACTCACCATTCCGTAGTCTAAACGCAATATGATGAGGGTAAATAACCAAAACAGAACAATCAGAAGGACCACCTGGGAATCCCCCTGCCTCAACAACTTCATCACGTCTGTCTCCTCACCTTACAGAAGCTGTCGGTCTCTCTCGACCTCCTCTAGTTCTTGCCATACTTCTGAAACAAAACAAAGAAAATATTAAAAATGCACAAAATACTCAACTGGGATACAAACATATTTTAATTTTGAAAATATGTTGCGGGTTGTGTAACCCGCAATGCATTTGAACTTACGAATGCATTGCGGGTTACACAACCCGCAACATATTCCTTCTCCGACGAAGAACCTACACCACCGCCGTCATCCGCCACCAAATCCTAAATTATTCACTCCAAATTGAAATTAAACGTACAATACATATTACCTTTACTTCAATTGATGATATAATTGGCAATGTAGCTTGAATTTGGTAGTGCTGGTACGTTAATTTCTTCACTCACTCGCAGAGGATGCTTCGAGAAAGAGGAGTTTGCTGCTGGACGTGGAAGAAGGCATTGTGGAAGTGCTGGACGTGGAACAAGGCAGAAGTGGGGCAAAAATGGTGCTGGACGTGGAAGAAGCGCTGCTATGGAGGTGTAGGCTCGCCAGTGATGAAATGTGAGAGGAGAGGTGCGTGTGTGAGAGTGAAAAATGAAGAAGGGTAATTTTGACCTTTAACAAAATTTAAAAGGGTATTTTAGTAAAATTGCAGTTAGTATGGAGGTGCAGGAAGTCGTCATGGAGGTGCCGGAAGAATCACTCCAAGAGAATATGTTACGGCCCACTGATTCTCAGTATGATTAAGCCCAAACCTATATTGTCAAAAGTTCTCAGTTAATAAAAAGTCCTATTAGTTTTAATTGTTAGTGGCGGAATTTTTTAAAAAAAGATGTAGGAATAATTTAAAAAACGTATATAGTGATTATTTTTCAGTAAAGAAATTATTTTAATTTATTTAAAAAATATTTAATTAAAAATGACAATTTTTGAAAAAAAAAATCATATTCCCTTTAGAACAATGTAGATACTAATTAGTTGGTATGTAAATTGAGCATATTCACTTTATATTGTGCTTACGTAAAATTTTTATTTTAGAAAATAATAAATAACAACAGTTATTTTTTTCCCAATCGATCATAAATTTGAAATGATGTTGGTGAAACGAAAGAGCCAGTTTTTCATTGCTTGATTTTGAAGTTCAATGAAACAATTTGACTTTTCCACATTTATTCAAATTATTTATAGGTTCATTCATAGACTATAGCACTTTTTAATTATATTTTAACTTGGTTACCAAAAAAATTATAAAATAACTTCGATCTATATACGACTATACCCATCCACTCCGACAAGTAGAAAGCAGCGTAGACAGCTTGTGTTCGACTCATATGTCATCATTGCTTAGATTTCAAACCTTCCCATTTAATAAGTTTTTTTTATGTCTCTCGTATTAAAAATTGATACCTGTTAATTTTTTAAAATATTTATATTTTTATAATTATTATCAAACTCATAGCTTTATTATTATTATAATAATAATTGTTATTATTTTAAGTATTTACATCATGGGAAGGAAAATATGCACAAGAAGATTATTAACGTGCTGCCTTATATTATTGGCCTATGGTGGTCCTAAATATGGTAATGTCGTCCAATAAGTTTATTCTAGCCTTAAATATAGTAAATTGTGCTAACTATGATCAAAGGAGCAATATTTTTTTTTTCAAAAGTTAAGTTATAGTAATGTATTTAATTTAAATTTTAAATAGATTGATTTAATATAAAAATTATAACATAAATATATGTTCTAATAAATATTATTATTATTTAGTTTATTTTAAAATATAATTATGGTTTTAAGAAATAGACGAACTCCTAAGTCTATAAGTAGATTTGACTAAATCTATTTATGTTACGAACTAAATGGGTCAAGATAAAAATAACCTGATTTAACTTAAATCTATAATATTCTTTTCTTTTACCGAATTTTCGAGTTGAGCTATTTGACTAATCCATTTTGATTAGGGGTGATAAATTAGATGATCTGAATAAGTTTTATTTCAAATTGATTAAAAATCATTAATCGATTTTGATTCATTAAAATTTTAGTTAAAATTTTGATCTATTTAATAAAATATAGATCCATGATTTTAATTGAATATCATGCAAAATTATTACCCTTTCATGACTACCATAAACTTAATAAAAGTAAAAACAACACTACTTACCACGATTGTGTACTTTCCTTATTAGTTAACAATAAACATGTAAAATGAAAGAAATGAACCACCAATATATTATGAAGTTTTACATTAATGTTTCAGCACTTACCCATTATGAAATTTTAAATTAATGTTTTACCACTTACACATTTTCTTAAATTTTTAAAATTAGTGGACACTGAATAGGCAAATAAGATTTTGTTTCAGACATTTGTTCATTATTGTTGATTGGAAATTTTAACAATTATTTTAGAAACTTCAATTAAACAATTCAAAATTTTAAGTAATTAGTTTAAAAAATTTTATCAACAAGAAAGGAGTTTCATACATAAGATTAAACTAGGCCAAAATTTATTAAAGTTCCTTTTATTTAACTTGGAATATTATTTTTAATTGATCAAGAATACTAATGAATTTTATATAATAAGCCAATTACAACACAAGTTTCTGCCTTTAAGATAAAACATGCATTTAAACATAGTATTTTGACATATTTCAATGACAAACACATATATATAGCATGGTTGGTAAAATTTACTAACATAGAACCAACACAATATATGATAAATAAACATAAAGAGTCCTAATAAGAAAGAATTATACGAAGAGATATATAAGAAGAAGAATAAAGAGTTATAAACGATAAAAGTAGTCATGAAAAGAAGAAATAAGTTATAAATAATAGAAGAATATGAGTCAAAAGTAAGTAAGAACATACAATTTTCCACAACATCATAGATTCATTATATTTGCTATTTTAAGTGTACAAAGAGTTTATGGGTGTTTGAAAATCACTTAAGGGTTTGTAATTTGATCTATTTATAGAAAAAAAAAATTAAATAAAATTCTATATATGATCACACAGTCATTTTACTAACTCCTCTGTTCATATTACTTTTAAATATCTTTTCATAGTCTTGAACATTCAAATAATAATAATAGCTCTTTCATGTTCGAATAACAGTAGTTGCTGCTCAATTTATTTATCCTATCATGGTTCGATAAACATCTGTTCTATGGGTAATGATAATGGTATTTTTAGGGTGGTGTTCATGTTGATTAAAAGTCGTCTTATATCTCGTAATAATACTATAATACTTCAATAACTTCAATTACTATTATATTTATGCATTTATCTTTAATGTTATTTTAGTGATGTCAATTTGATTTCTTTTCTTTTTCTTTTAATTTAAAATTCATTTCTTCAAATTCTCTTAGTCATAAACTTTTTAAACTTTGTTTTTTCTAACCATTTTGTGCATAAATTGTCTCCGTATGTCATTTTTCGAATTCTTGTCTTAAGCTAAATATTTCTAATACTACTTGAAATTGCCCAATCTTTTACAAAATTGAACATGTTCCGGGTGATGCTTAGTATTTGGATATTTTCAAATCCAAATGTATTTGGTATAAATATAACTTCAATTATTATTAACTCAAATTTTAGGATATTCTTACATAATTTTTTTAATGTAAATTTGGCTTAAATTAAGAGAGAAAAAACAAAACTTTACTATATTAAAAAAATATATTTGTTATTATTACTTCTACTATTATTTCCACTATCATTATTATCATTGATATTATTATTATTGCAATTTTTATTATATTATATTTTTACTATTACTACTACTACGACTATTATTATTATTATTATTATAAACAATACTACCATTTCAACCAAAATTTTAAACCAAAATATGCTCATACCTCCCCCGAACTTAAATATAAGATTTTTTTAATTGCCATAAATATCAACATGTTTTAACTAATTCCACCTCATTTAATGTTACTATTTAAAAAATATCATTATTTTTATATTTTTACATTTTTACATATTTTTCAATAAATATAATTGACGATAATTCAGAAAAAAATCTTTATTCCATGAAATGAAAAAAATATTAAACAAATTTAACTTATTTTCCCAATAATGTGAAATTAAATAATTTTCTTATATTTAAGTTTATAAGAAGTAGTTTTTAAAAATTTTGAAACTTACCATTGAAAACATTTCGAACAAGATACTTGAGTTCTAAAATACAATTCTATCTCTAATATTTTGTATTTACTTTACTTTACATTATAATTCCTTTTCTTTATAGCACACATTTTCATTGTTTTTCACTTAAGATTTTATTTTAAAAACTGTGAAATGATTACATCCAAAATCAAACTTTCTTTTTGGCTAGAGTTTCTATATTTTTTTGTCATCAATTTTCTCGTTTTAATTTCCATCATTTTTTCTTCCGTAGCAATTATTTTTTCCATTTGAAATCTTGATTATACTTTCATATTTGGTCGAATTAACTCTGTATATTTCATATAAATGACATATTTTACTTTTTAAATACAACTTATACTAAAAGTATATTTTGGTGAAAAATAAAAGTATGAATACGATATGCAAATATTAATTAATTATATACACTGACTTTTTTATTTTAGTTTTTGTCCTTCCATCAAGAATATCATGGTAATACTTGTTTATATCTCGAGGGTTTGACCTTTGAAAATTTTGGTTTGTTTTAGAATTTATAGAAAGCATCTTAAATGGAATATGCGACTTATAATAAAGTAAAAGAAATTGAGTAAACGGAAAGCACAGGCACACAGATTTTTAGAAACAATGCACAAGACCAAAGAATCACCGCTTGCATCGAAAACGCAAAACGCGAAACGCATACACAAACTTTGACTCTCGCAGAGTTGTCGACGAGCAACATCTATTAGGAGTCAATAGGATACGTTGTTTTTGCCATTTTTGTTCAAACTATTTTACTTTTTTTTTTAATATAGTTGTCAGCAAAACTTAAAATTGTAACAACCTAGAAAATTTTCATTTGAGTAGAAGTGGTGGAATGAGTACCTAATTATTTTATTGTTAAACTGAAAAGAAGTATTTATAGAAAAAGTTAGTAGTCAAGTCTCATTTTCAATTAAGTCACAATCTCTCTAAACCTCTACCTATTCCTTTCCTCTGACTTCTCTCTAAGCCTCCGCATCTGTCTTTCATTAGTTTCTCGAGCGGAGCCCACCATTAGACTCGTGGCGAAGAACCGAGCATGTCTATCCGATCAGAATCTCTGTTGGAGTAAGTTCATTTCCTGCCCCATTCCCTTAAAGCCAGTTTTAGGTTTCTCTCTGCTTACTGAGTTTGCATGTGGCCTCTGAGCCATCATTTGGTGCCTTTGTGAGCCATCAGACGGTGCCTCTGTGAGCTCAATTTCCTAGTGTGTTAGGCTGATCGTTGATCAGTGGTCCTTTGGTGCAAATTCGAGTTCTTGAAGATCTTAAGCTTTTGGGAATGTTAGAGAGAACTTTCACTGTGATTAAGGTAAGGGAAGCTAACCTGAAATCTGTGCTTTCTGGTTTATAAATTTAAGCTTTGGATAGAAAAGCTAGTGATTGTATAGTTATACAATTTGTATTTGGTAAAGTTTTCTGCTGGTCTGAATTATTGGATTAATGTTGATTTGATTGTTGCATGTATGAGATAGTTGTGTGAACTTAATGGGATATTGATTTATTGAGTTGGTATTGTGTGTTAGGGTAAACCATTTATTGTATAAACATGTTGATTCTTATTATTTTAATCATCTGAGGCATGCATGGTAGCTCTAAGATAGTACGAACTGTTAGATTCATTTGTGAATTCTTTGTTTTCTGCATAACTCGCTCGAGCTAAGCATTCTCGCCTAGGCGAGTTTACTTGAAGATCTAAGATGTGCTCTCGGGTCCAATTTTGCCCAAGCGAGATATATTCGCCTAGGCGAGAGTAATTTCGCCCAGGCAAGAATATCCCTAGAACTGGATGCTCTCTGGACTAAACTCGCTCAAGCGAGAGAGATTCTCGCTCAAGCTAGAAATTATCGCTCAAGCTAACACAATTTTTTTTTTTTTTTGGCAGGGGCTTTCTGTTTTGGATGGTTTGATTCTTTGGTAATGCAATATATGAATTTAATAAAATAGATAAATTGATAATCTAAGTTTAATTGTATTGATGGTTTAGTGATTTCTTTAAATGTTGAGATTGAAATTGAGATTGAGATTGAAAAGTGAGTGAATGCATGAGTAGAGATTTATATTGTTATGTGATATTGTTAAAAGTGTTGATAAAGTTGGTAAAAGCCTAGGCATAGTGTTTTCAGAAAAGAAAACACCCGTGTCTAGGTTAATTAGGAAGTGCATTGTCTAAGGATCTGATCAATAACAATTGATATCCTGACTCTACTAGTAATAGGAATCAAATAGATGATCATTACTAGGTAGTGAGAGTCGAAGGAGGTCTGAACTGGGTGACTGCAGCTTGAAATATAACTGGTCAGGAAAGTCTTAGGGGGACTAACTCTGTCATACATGATTAATTGATGATTCATTTGTGTGGGGGCTGTGTGGATTCACAGTTTGGAGATGTATGACAGGTGCATATCTCGGGGTCTATTCAATGTACGAGTCTTTCGGAAGTAGAGTTAAGTCTGTAGTGTGTCAGTGTCTTGTTATTGTAATGATTTCATTTAATTGACTCTTTCGGAATTAGAGTTAAGTCTGTAGTGTGTTAGTGTCTTGTTATTGTAATGATTTCATTTAATTGACTGAAATGGATGATCCTGAGATGATTGTATTGTGTTAAACCTGACATTTGATTTAATGACTTAGAATTGGTTAAAATTGGTTAGCTTACCCTTTATTTTGTTGTGCTTGTGTTTTCATATTTGTCTGTGATGATCGTGTTTTTGACACGGGAGCAGATGGTGTTGCAGATGGATCTGTGGAGGATCACTTGAGCGAACGATGTTGATAGTTATAGGAATAGTGCTTTATTTTGAAAAGCTTGTATATGATTTTGTAAACATGTTTTAAAATGGCAGTTTAACATGATTTTGTATTTTGATACTTGTTAACAAAGAATTACTCTAAGATGTGTAAGAACGTGTTATCTTAGTTAATCAAATAGAAGTTATATTTTGTAAAATGTTACAAAAATTAAAAAAAAAGGCTTAGCAATATATTGATTGATTTATTGAAGTAAGAGTTATGATTATCAGGTAAAGTAAAAAAAAAAAAGTCATAGTTAAGAAGAATAATAACAAAATAAGATAGGAATAAGGTTTTAGTTTTCACAGGTTGAAAATATATGTATAAATTTATTTTAGTTAATACGAAATTTATAATATGCTTCTTATATAATCGAAGCATATATATCTTAATAGTAAGATTAAATATTTGTGATGGTTTGTAAATGATCCCATATGATAGATTTAACCAATTTCAATATAATATATACAATCAGGTTTGTAAAGTATTTTTTTTTATAATTATATATTATAAATTATTTTTTTATATTTAGTTAATGTGAATGTTTAAAAAACTAAAGGATTGTTTGAAAAGATCGATGAACTAAAAGGGCAAATTTAAAGAATATAATAAGGTACATAAAATAATGGTTTTGTTGGCACAAATCGGACAAGTGAGTTTTGGAGAATATAATGATCTTCTAATGTATCAACATGTGATTTTTTTTTAATAATAAATAACCATCTAAGTAGGTTTATAAGCTTTAGATTTGATATAGCATATTGGGGTATGAAAAGAATTAGGTATTCTATTCATAATTCTGTAACGCTAAACGAGAAAAGCTAATTAACAAAAAAAGTCATGTTTATATTTTTGCTTACCAAATTGTGGCAAGTATTCAAGCTCTTAAGGTCTATTATATTTCTGCTCTTAGTTCTTTAAATTTATGTCTTTCGAATTTTTAATCTTCGTTCTTGCACTGCTTATTTTAAATTCAATTTTAAAATTTCAATTTTTCTTAACTTTAATCTTTTTCTTCAAATTTAAATGTTGCGTCTTAAAATTTGAATTTATATTATAATTAGTTCATTCAACTAGCTATTTTACTTAGATTTAAATTAAACAAATCACTAAAAATTTACAAGTATTATGTGTATGTGTTTAGTTGTAAAAACTTCTTTACAAGAAAATGTGAAATTAGTTGCGAAAAGATAGTGTCAGTCAAATAGTAGACACAAATATTGTTGGTTCAACCCATTCTAAACAAACATGAAAGAAAGGCAGAAAATTAGAATCGGTCATATGCACTCTAATGCGGATGCTATTTGAAAAAAAGAAATAAGGTTGTGACGTAAAAACTCTGTTGGATCCTAGTTCAACTAACTTCACATGATTATTAATAGTGTTAAGATTGATGAAATTGAAGACAATGAATGAGTGAACTGATAAAAGCTTCACAAAATTGATTTAGTTGTTGAAGGAAAGGCTTCCACAAAAGAATGCACTACCAAATCAAAATTATGAGGCACAGAAGGTACTTTGTTCCGTGGGTATGGAATGTGAAAAGATACATTAATGCCTTAATAATTGTATTTTATATAGAGAAGAGTTTGAAGATGTAAAAAAATGTCCTGGATTGTCAAGATATAAGGTCATGAAGAAAATAATGATAAAGTGACAAAGGGCGACTTCCTAGGAAGATGGTTTGGTATCTTCCACTAAATCCAAGGTTTAAGTGTGGTTTGCAAACCCCAATAACATTAAAAACCTTAAATGACATGCAAATGTCAGGAAATGAAATAGACTACTTCATCATCAAGCTAATTCTTTATAATGGTAGAACATTGATAAAAAAATTTCTCAATTTGAAAATGAATTAAGAAATCTTAAGCTTGGACTAGCTATTGATGGAATGAATCTATTTTGTAATTTAAGTACTAATTTATGAGGCACAAGCCTTCCAAGCACATAATGAGACCCTTCCCTCTCTCCTTCCCCATTTATTATCTTAGGGTGGTTTTCAAAAGCTGAAGCATAAGATCATAAGAGAAAAGTTTAAAACATATTTTTCTTCTACTGGAGATGCTTCTAGATGTATCCCTACCTTTCCATACCTTTCTAGAAATGGAAGGAGGTCTGTCTAAAGGGTTCGGAGACATGAACTTCTGATGAATCACATCGCATAGTTGAGCGGATTGTAAGTAAATATAACCATTGTTATATTTAATATAAATAAAAAAAAATTGGTTATGTTGTAAGATTTTCTAGTTAAGCACAAGACTCAACATGCTTTTACTTCTCATGGTCGAGTGGATATTTTGGGTGCTGTTATTAGACAACTTCAACACCATGGGCATGTTTGTACTACCAGATATGATTGGGGATTCGGTATTCTTTGGAGCCTAATCACAATGCAAATCTCATTCCCCTACGACATCTAGTAAGGAGTATCTGCAATAACTAAGGTAATGGATAAATGAGGAGGTCACTCAGAAGAAGCTGACACAAAACTTAATGTAGGAGTTTGACAATTGACTGGAGATCGTGAGACTCTCACAACAAACACCTCCTAAAATAAAATTTGACATACCTCATGTAATCAAAGTCAACACTAAAGGGAGTTGTGCAGCTGCTGATCCATCATGGGAGGACATTGACTCCACTAGCCAGTGTAACTTATAAGTTGATGATGATTCTTCTCCTTGATTGATGGCCCTCAAGAAATGCTTTAAAATGGACACTTTGCTACACAATATGTCTTTCCCCTCTCATTTTTTGAAGGTCATGGTGGAGAATGTTCGTTATAGTATGTTGTAGTTCATGTACTGACATTCTAAAGCTTCTTGGTACTAAATTATTTGTAGGTTTAAGCTTTCACAAAAAACAAACACAATTAAAAAAAAAAATTGGACATATGAGGGTGGTTATTGCTTTAATCATTATTGTTGCCTAAATTCAATGACATTTTAGCAAGCATCATAATTGAATTTACACATAAATTTGTTCTTTTTAATTCAATAAACCTTTTAATACAACTATCTCTATGTAAAACCATCTTCAATTATGGGTAATATGAGACGTCCCAATTTTTTTTATAAAATTTTATAATTTTAATCCTTCACAAATAAATAAAATAAAAATAAAATGACGGAAGCTTAAATAGGATAAAAATAGTGAGTGTCATATAAAAGTTTCAATAAAATCACGTAAATGGTATTTTTTTAGTGAATTTATTATAATATATATATATATATATATATTATAAAAATAAATAATTTCATCAATATAGGGATGATAAAGTTTATATCTTCTTATTGTAAAGTAAAAGGAGTGGAAGCTTAGGTAAAATAAGAATGACGAGTAATGAGAGAAATATAAAAACTTTATTAAAAATTGTAAAAAGTGTATAAAAGTTATTATTAGTACAACTGCATATATATAGAATATAACTTAATGACTTTATTACCCGATTGAGTGAGAATTTTTAAGAGATGAACATAACATAAATTAGTTCACAATCAAGTATGAAATTTATAGAATCTAGAAACATTTATCATTAGTTGCTATAAGAAGTATTTAGGTTTTCCAAATTATCATGGGCTTTCTTTAGGTAACAATATTTGTTACGTATTAGCATATATATATATATATATATATATATATATATATATATATATATATATATAATAAAATCCATAATTCTATTAAATCTTATTAATTTATTATTATAAATAACAATATATCAAATTTTCCTTAGATGGATAGGAGATTGCAGCCAAAAGTAGTTATTATTTAAAATTTAAAATATGCTTATCTTTCTCATAACCAATTTTATTAAGTAGTAATATATATATATATATATATATATATATATATATATATATATATATATATATTGTGAAATTCAATTCAGAAAAATCGTACTCCCTTTTTACGGAGAAAATGGCAGTAGGGAGATGATATATACGTGTTAAAATTCTAACTTGGAAAAATAGAATTTAAAGAGTTGTGAATTTAAAGAGTTTTTAATAAAAGAAAAACAACCATGAATGTAAAGAAATAAAATACATGACCTTCATCAATCAGTTTTATATCCAATAACAATCAGGAATATACATTGTTGTTTCAATTGGGGATACATCATAAATTAATTTAGGATTAATTTAATTCGGTTATAGACAAAACTATTTTGGATTATAAAGTTCTTACTACATTTTGTTACATAAAATTTTTACAATATATAATTAATTGTTTTTAGTACAGATCCACACACATACATACACACACATACATACACACATATATATATATATATATATATATATATATATATATATATATATATATTATTTTTATAAAAAAACTTACATATCATACAAATTATTAAGCATATGTGGTCTCATCATATGGGTGGCACAAACAAGTTTATTATTGGGTTGTTGGTGGCATGTAGAACGTAACCACCATAGGCTCTTCCAGTGTTAAAAGGTACATCTTCAAAATTTGTGAAGGCAAAAACTGTATAGGCTACGCTCTTGAACGTAACAAAATTTTCTGTTACATTCATCCTCCAATCATTCCCAAGAAAGAAAGTTGAAATGTTTGTAGAGAAAGATAGTGTAGGATTTGGTGCATCCATTACTGTTGCTCTATCATACATTCATATTTAACAAAGAAAGAGAGAGAGAGAGAGAGAGAAAAGTGAGATATACATACATTTTTAAAGAATTGTTTTTAAGAAATTCTAATTATAAAATTTTAGAGTCTATTAATATTATCAACTTCACTAAAAGGAACAAAAAACAAAATCCCAATAAACTATCATATAAATCAATGAACAACAACATAGGATAAATGGTACCAGTGAATAGTTAGGATAAATTAGTAATCAACCAATCAATACATCACTTCAGATAATTTGAAACCTCAAGAAACATGTCCTCTAGCCACACAAATCGCATCCCATAATCGCATGAGTGGAAATAAACAAAGCAATCATAGTATAGAAAATCATGTGTTAAAACCACTATCTATATAAAAAAAAATGTTGATAGAGAAGGATAAATGTGAGGCTTAGTCACTAAAAAAATACATTTGGAAATAAAAACAATATGCATATGTCATTTCCCTTACTTTTGTTTTGGAAGATTGAAAGATCTGAAGAGTTGAGTAAGCTACGGGAGAATGCTTTTGAGAGAAATTTCAGTTCTTTGGTATGATTCTGGGTCCATCCTTTTTCCTTATATAAAGAATGTTTGGAATGTTATTAATTAGGTTGAAATTGAAGTGGATTTAATGAGAAGAATCTCAAGGTCATAGTAAATGACAGTAAGTGCAGGTGAAGGTGAGCTAGCACAATAATTAAACATGAGTTTGTATTTGGGTATTTAATGCCAATAATGACTCTTGGCATTATCTAAATTGAAGTTTTGTGTTTTTCTTTTGTTTTTTTTTTTGTTTTTTAACGTGAATTAAGTTTGACTGTGAGCCTTTTTTTTGTCCAAATTACAAATTTGTCCCTTAGGTTCCATTTACCTTTTTGCCCTTTCAGATTACTGATGCAACATAAAAGTGATACAGATGAAGCATAGTCCTAAGGCTTATTGATACGGAAAAGCTTAAAGATAATACGAATACTATTCTGAGAATGATGCAAAAAATCGTACTACTAAAAATCGTATTATAATAATAATATTTATTCAAAATTTTCAAGATGTTATATTCTTCCCCCTTACAAAAATTTTGTCCCCGAAATTTACTGAAACAAATGAGGATAACTCCTTTTGATCTTCTCTTCTAGTTTCCATGTAACATCTCCCGTGGCTTCATTCCAAATAATCTTTACCAGGGGAATTTGCTTTCCTCTCAATTGTTTGATCCTCTTGTCTGTAATCTATACAAGCATAGTTCCAAATGTAGGGTTATCCTTTAATTGCACTATATCAGACACTATTATGTGTGAATGATCCAAGACATGTTTTCTCAATTGAGATACATGGGAAAAGTTATGAAGATTGGAAAAAATGGGTGGTAAAGATATTTGATAAGTTACAGGACCTATTTTTTTAAGAATTTGACATGGTCCAATAAAACAAGGGATGAGTTTCTTAGATTTTATTGCTCTATCGATTCCCGTAATTGGGGTGACTTTCAAGAACACATGCACCTTCTAGGAATTCAAGACGTCGTCTCCTTTTATCCGCATAGCTTTCCGATTGTCCAGCCATTTGAGGGTGGTAAGCAAAGCTAAGGTGAATCTTTGTACCTAGAGCTTGATGTAAACTACCCCAAAATTTAGAAGTGAACCTAGGGTCCCTATCAGAGATAATGCTAGACGAAACTCCATGCAATCTTATAATCCCTATCAATTTTTCTAAAGAATACCTAATATTAATAGGTAAGAAATGAGCAGATTTAGTTAATCTATCTACAATAACCCATACGGAATCAAATATTTGGATTGTTTGAGGTAAACCAACTACAAAATCCATTGTTATGTTGTCCCGTTTCCATTCGGGTATATCTAAGGGTTGTAACATTCCTGCTGGTCTTTGATGCTCTATCTTAGTCTTTTGACAAATCAAGCATGATGCTACATATTGGACTATTTCTTTCTTCATTTTGGGCCACCAAAATATCTGTTTAAGGTCTTGGTACATTTTTGTTATCCTTGGATGTATGCTCAATTTGCTCTTATGAGCTTCCTCCAAAATCACTTTCTTAATTTTTTTCATCGTTCAGAACACAAATCCTATTTCCAAATTTCAAAATTCCTTCCCTTTTCGCGGAAAATTTTCCTCCATTATATGGTTTCACCAACTCTTTTTTTCTTTTGAAGGAATTCATCACTTGCTTGAGCCTCTTTAATTTCTTTCTTTAAGTCATTAGTAACCCGAATTGGATTTAATTGAATCCTATCTTGACTTAAAGATATTGCCAAATTCAGATCCCGAAACTTCTCTAGTAAGTCCATTTCCTGGATCATTAATGTGGAAGCATGCAAAGATTTTCTACTTAAGGTGTCAGCCACTATGTTTGCTTTTCCTAGGTGGTAATGTAATTCAAAATCATAATCCTTAAAAAATTTCATCCATCTCCTTTGTCTCATATTTAATTCTTTTTTATCAAACAAATATTTGAGACTCTTATGATCACTAAAAATCTCAAATTTACCACCATATAAATAATGTCTCCAAATTTTTAATGCAAACACAATGGCGGCCAATTCTAGATCATGGGTTGGATATTTTTTCTCATGTGTCCTTAGTTTCCTAGAAGCATATGCCACTACCTTTCTATCTTGCATAAGAACACATCCTAACCCCATTTTGGAAGCATCACAAAATACTACAAAGTTTCCACTAGGATCGGGTAAGGCTAAAACAGGAGAAGTGGTCAATATTTTCTTAAGTTCTTTGAAACTATTTTCACATATTTCGGTCCACTTAAAAATTTGAACCTTCTTCGTAAGTTGGGTTAACGACATAACTATTATAGAAAAATCCTTCAATGAATCTCCTATAATATCCCGCCAAACCTAAGAAACTACGATCTCGGTCACTAACTTTGGTAGTTTCCATTGTAAAATCGCTCCTACCTTAGTTGGGTCTACTGATACACCTTCCCTAGAAATTACATGGCCTAAAAGTTTATTTCCTCCAACCAGAATTCACACTTAGACAATTTAGCATACAACTGTTTATCTTTCAAAATTTGTAAAACTAATATAAGATGTCTCTCATGTTCCTAAAAGGTTTTAGAATATACAAGTATACCATCTATAAAAACAACTACAAAAGAATCTAAAAATGGACGGAAAATCTTATTCATATCATCCACAAATACGGCAGGAGCATTGGTTACACCGAAAGGCATCACTTGGTATTCATAATGACCATACCTTGTCCGAAAGGCTGTCTTTGGTATGTCTTCTACCTTTACTCTAATTTGGTGATAACTTGACTGTAAATCAATTTTAGAAAATACAAAAACTTCTCTTAATTGGTCAATCAAATTGTCTATTTTGGGGAGTGGGTATCTATTCTTTATGGTATATTTATTTAATTGATGGTAATCTACACACAGCCTAAAACTTCCATCTTTCTTTTTAACTAACAAAACTGGAGCTCCCCAAGGTGGTACGCTAGGTCTAATAAATTTTTTTCAAGCAATTCCTCAAATTGTTTCTTTAATTTGGCCAGTTCAGAAGGTGACATCCTATATAGAACTATTGAAATCGGTCCAGTCCCTGACATTAAATCTATGAAAAATTCAATCTCTCTATTGGGTGGTAAACCAGGAATATCATCAGGAAATATTTCAGGAAAATTTTGAACAATAGCTATATTTTTCAAATTAACTTCCTCCTTTGATTCCACATAAGATAATAATAAATATCCTTGAATTTTATTTTTTAAAACTAGGTTTTTTGAATCTGTAGAGGGGTTCAAAAGAATTTCAGAATTAGGAAATATCATTGATCTTTCTGCACAGTTTAGAATAACTTGATTGGCAACCAACCAATCCATTCCCAATATGACATCTAATTGTGACCAAGGAAGACATATCAAATTTACAAGAAATTTCCTATTTTTCAAGGAATTTGGTTTTCAATACTTTCCAAGTAAAATTTATTCCTCTGTTTTCCAACAATTTTCTGGTATTATCCCATCAGTATTCAACTTCTCCAATCAAGATAAATACAACAAAATGTACCTTTTGGTTGTTTGTACAGTTCATTACCCGAAAGAGTTTCTCAATCTCTTTAACCCATAGCTCAACTTTCTTTGGCTTATATCCTCAAAAAAATTATGGAGGTTTGTTTCTTCTGAATTCTACTAAACCTTGCGATTCAGTGGTTCCTTCGTGCCTTTTGTTTCTTAACAGTGCAGCAATCATGATGTCTCTAATAGCTTGTACTGCTTCAGTCAACTCATGATTTTTTGAATTCTCCATCTGAAATTTTTTACAAGTCAATACATATTCCATGCATTTATAGGTCTCACATGGAACGATGCTCGTTGCTCTGATACCACTCACTGAGACGTCCCAATTTTTTTTTTTATAAAATTTTATAATTTTAATCCCTCACAAAAAAGTAAAATAAATAAAATAAAAACAAAATGATGGAAGCTTAAATAGGATAAAAATAGTGAGTGTCATATAAAAGTTTCAATAATATAATGAAAATGGTATTTTTTTAGTGAATTTATTATAATATAATATTTATTATAAAAAGAAATAATTTCACAATATTGGGATGATAATTATAAAGTAAAAGGAGTGGAAGCTTACGTAAAATAAGAATGGTGAGTGATGAGAGAAATATGAAAACTTTACTTAAAGTTATAAGAAGTGTATAAAAGTTATTATTATTACAACTGCATATATATATATATATATATATATATATATATATATATATATATATATATATATATATATATATAGAATATAATTTAATGACTTTATTACCCGGTTGAGTGAGAATTTTAAAAAGATGAACTTAACATAAATTAGTTCCCAATCAAGTGTAAAATTATATGAAATTTATAGAATCTAGAAACGGTTATCACTAATTGCTATAAGAAGTATTTAGGTTTTCCAAATTATCAGGGATTTTCTTTACGTAACGTAGTAGAATATATATAGATATAGATATCTATATATATATATATGATTTTTTTATGTAACCGTATTAAATAAAATCCATAATTCCATCAAATCTTATTGATTTATTATTATAAATAACAATATATCAAATTTACCTTAGATGGGAGATTGCACCCAGAGTTATTTATTATTTGAAATTTAAAATATACTTACCTTTCTTGTAACCAATTTTGTTGGTAATATATATAAATTTTTTTTGTGAAATCCAATTCCGAAAAATCATACGCCCTTCTTATGGAAAAATTAGCAGTGGAGAGATGATATATGCATGTTAAAATTCTAACTTGGAAAAATGAAATTTCTTATATGATTACTCTCCGAAAACCATAAATCTGTTGTGAATTTAAAGAGTATTTAATAAAAGAAAAACAACCATGAATTTGAAGAAACAAAATACATGACCTTCATTAATTAGGTTTATATCCAACAACAGGCACGGAGTATACATGGTTGTTTCAATTCGGGATACATCATAAAATAATTTAGGATTAATTTAATTTGGTTATAGATAGTGAAGATGGACTATTTTGAATTATAAAGTTCTTACTACATTTTGTTACATAAAATTTTTTCAATATATAATTAATTGTTCCTAATACTGATCTATATATATATTAATCTTACAAAAAATCATACAAATTATTAAGCATATGCGGCCTCATCACATGGGTGATACAAATAAGTTTATTATTGGGTTGTTGTGGATCATAGGTGGCATGCATAATGTCACCACAGCAAGCCTTTCTAGTGTTAAAGCTACATCTTCAAAATTTGTGAAGGCAAAAACTATATAGGCTATGCCCTTGAATATAACAGAATTCTCTGTTACATTCATCTTCCAATCATTTCCAGGAAAGAAAGTTGAAATGTTTGCAGAGAAAGATAGTGTAGGATTTGGTGCATCCATTATTGTTGCTCTATCATACATTCATATTTAACAAAAAGAGAGAGCCAGAGGGAAAAGTGAGTGAGATATACATACTTTTTTAAAGAATTGTTTTTAAGAAATTCTAATCATAAAATTTTAAAGTCTATTAATATTATCAACTTTACTAAAAAGGAATAAAAATAAGTCCCAATAAACTATCATATAAACCGCATCCCATAATCGCATGAGTGGAAATAAACAAAACAATCATAATATAGAAAATCATGTGTTAAAACCACTATTTATATTAAAAAAAATTGATAGAGAAGGATAAATGTGAGGCTTAGGGATACCTCACTAAAAGAATATGTTTGGAAATAAAAATAATATGCATATCTCTTTTTCCTTACTTTTGTTTTGGAGGATTGAAAGATCTGATGAAGAGTTTAGTGAATTGTCCTGAGAGAAAGTTCAGTTCTTTGGTATGATTCTGGATCCATCCTTTTTCCTTATATAGGGAATGTTTGGAATGTTATTAATCAGGTTGAAATGTCATAGTAAATGACATAAGTGCAGGTGAGTTGGCACAGTAATTAAAGGTGAGTTCTTATCTAGGTATTTAATGCCAATAGTGACTTTTGGTTCTGAATTGAAGTTTTGTGTTTTTTTTCTTTTACGTGTATTATGTTTTACTGTGAGCCTTCTTTTTGTCCAAATTACCAATTTGTTCCTTAGATCCCTTTACCGTTTTGTCCTTTCAAATTACTGATGCAGCATAAAAGTGATACAGATGAAGCATAGTCCTAAGGCTTATTGATGCTGCGGAAAAGCTTAAAGGTAATGCAGATACTATTCTAAGAATGATGCAAAAAATCATATTGCTAAAATCCATATTATAATAATAATATTTATATTCAAAATTTTCAGGATGTTACATAATACAATGATGTTTTCCTTCAAATCGTCTTTGTAACTCCTAAAATTAATAACTAATAACTGTTAGAAGTAATGATAGCTGAATCATTGGTGTATAATTTACAACATATCTTTGTTAACAATGATTATAAAACCATTGTTAACAACCTTTTTAACTGTTGTAAAAACCCTTGTCTATACTAGTTAGGCTTCACATTTTGTAAATCCTTAATGTTGATGAGAGTTACCATATGTATAATAGTGACAAAATACATATGTTGTGCCTTGGTGAAATTTGCATGACATGTTAAAGTTGTACAACGATGTCAATGTACCTCAACAATGGTTGTTTAAATGTCCTTTAACTTTGACAACTGAGTAATGTGAAAACATAGATATGTGTTAGGAATCTAAGTGTGAGTCTAAGTACCACATTGAGTAAAAATGAGAAAATTGAGCAACATATGAAAAAGAAGACCCACAAACCTAATGTCTTAATGTTGGGTTGAAGGTGGTGTCATTCCCTTGTGTGTTGGGCTCTTATTCTCATTCTTGTGATCTCCTCGGTGTTTATCTCCTTGATTTTCCCAACAAGTGGTATCAGAACCGATGGTCTATGGTGGTGATCGGCTCAGACTCACTTGAAGGGGAGATTGTTAGGTATCCAAATATGAGTTTAACTTTCACATTGAGTAGAAATGAGAAAGTTGAGCAACATATAAGAAAGAAGACCCACAAATCCAAAGTCTTGAGGTTTTGAGTTGAAAGTGGTATCATTTCCTTATGTGGGTCAGGCACTTGTCTCATTCTTATTTGGCTCTCCGGTATTTTTTTCTTCGAATTTTTCCACGTCCCAACAAATTTATAAAATGCACTAAAGAAGTTGTTGAATTTCTCAATTTATAAAATGCACTAGTGACTGGAGAATAGAGGCTGCAAGGTTGTTGAAACTATGAAATATCCCGACAAATTTATAAAATGCACTAAAGAAGTTGTTGAATTTCTCAATTTATATCTATTGTACAACCCAAGATGAACATGTTCGCATAGAAATGTCAATTGCACGTTTGTAGATGTCCAAATTCGATGGCACCACAAATTTTTTAGTTTAATGTTGTAAGCAGAAGCAAGTTTCCTATAAAAGTACATCAAGGTTGTTTAGAAAAAATAATTTTGTTTCTAAACACAATCCAGTTTATTTATTTTTAACCTATTTGATCATAAACATGGTTTACTTTAATGCAATTTAAAATATTTCGGTTCAAACCAATTATTTTACATACTCCTTGGGATACAGAAATGTTAAATGTGAATAACTATTTTTCTTAAAAAAATCACAAGAGTTGAGGTGTAATTTATCTATCAACAATTATATATGCAAGCTTAATTATTTCTAAATTTGGAAGGTGACCAGTGTAATTATCATAATTAATAATCTTAAAAAATCTCGTCTTGACTTCTTTTTTTCAAGGATACTTTTCAATCTCATAAAAAATAATTCCTAATTTTTTTTATCATATTAGTTTAGTATTGTTCATGGTTATGTTTTTCTGCGACCACTTTTTGTTCTTAAACAAATAAGGTTAATGCATGACCTGCTGTAAACTAAGAGGATCCTCCAACTCATATTATGTTGGAAATCTGTTCGTTATCCTCTCAGAATCGTGTTTTAGTTCATTGAAAGAATATAAAATATGAGTTAAGTACCTCACAATTCACATCAAAATGTTATAGTAAAAGCTTTTATTGGACTTTAATGTCTTAAGCAAAGCATTTAAAGTGAGATAATTTAAATAACAATAGCAAGAATCTATATTATGTCTTGTTTCCTCTAAGAGTAATGACCCTTGCTTAATAAAGCACTACATGAGGATGGAGTTTGAATTCCAAGTTAGCTTCATAAGAGTGAAATTGTGCTAAATAAGGCACATTTCCTTACTATGTGGGTGATTTTATCTGTTATTGTATATGGATTGAGACCATATCTTTAATTTTATTATTTATAAATTTTTTTATCACTCATGAAAAAAACAGGTATTGGTGATCTTTTAGATTTTGCATGACGTTCAAGACTGTGATCATTCAATAAATTTCATTAGGCAGCCTAATTACTGAACTCAAGGATTAGTCCTAAACCTCATGTACAAGAAGGTCTACCTAGATATATACCAAGTCATTTGTTGATATTCAATTTATTAGGTTATATATGTTCGAAGTCGATAAAATCCAAATTAGATAACAATCTACTTTCAAGCTTGAAAGACCAAAATACTAGTTTATCAAAATTCATGCACTTAACTTATGCTTAATGATGTTGGAGGAAACCAATCTGATAGTACACTAAATATACTACACAGAAGTTCCTATGGGAGATGTAAGATCCAAGATTTGGTGTTGTTCTAATAACCATCATTCAATATCACGGTACAATAATCATAAGAAAAAAATTGCCCATCTTGACTTTGTTTAAGCATCCATCTCAAATTGCTAATGTTTCCGGACAAAGATTTTTGTTGTCATATTGGTTTAGGGAATATTGCTCATCGTTGAACATGTTGCTCAAGTTATGATTACTCTTTCTCTTCTTATTTCCAACTTGCAGCTTTCAGCTTGAGTCCTTCAGTCATAAATTAACGAGGCAATAAGATTTCTTTCCACTTGTGTTTTCGTTAGGTTAGGTAATTACAATGTTTTTTTTTTTTTCATTTTCTCATTTTCAGTTGACTAAAATAGAATAAAATAATAAAAAGAGATATATGGAATCAAATTGTTGGTGGCCGTCTCTGTAGCACATCATTGGAATCATGAATTGAACCAATTTGTATGGACAAAGGGAATAGTAAGAACTTGTAAGAGGGACAAAAGGAACATATTATAAGAATCACAGTCACATGCAGGATTAATCATGATTCAGGTAGTTGCTACACCAAGTTGATGTTACGAAGAGGACTTTATGCTCTTTAGTTTCTCTTGTGATTAAATTATGTTATTAACTCAATGGATTAGTGTTGTACAATTGTAGTATTATAAATTAAATTAGATAAATACGTAATCAATGATATATTATAAAATTGAAGTCGTGAAGGATAAAATTATTGCACTTAGGTCTGCAAGTGTGAATTTAGATACACACCATAATAAAATAATCGTGATCAATTTACAAGCCACTAAAGTAATATATTTCTGGGACAATGTGCTAAGAAGGAATAGTTAAAATGGCAGCTTTCTAATTGAATACATGGGATAATACAAGATAGGGTTTTTTAGGTAGGGATCAAATATAGATTTTTCTTGTATATAGTTTAAACTGGTTGGTGAGTCTGTGTTTGATTTTATTTATACTTTTTGCGATTTGAAAAGTATTGTAGTACCACATCTTGGGTTATTTCCAGTAACAATAATGTTTAGTTAATAGAAAAAAAAAAAGATAGTGGTATATGATAGAGTGAATTGTGATACCTATTATTTATGGAGGATTAGTTGAGTTGAATACAATTTTAGTTAATTTTATTTAAAAATTGAATAAAAAGATAGATAAGAAAAGAGAAGTTGTGCGTTAGTGGCGGTTGTTTGTGGGGTTAATTTTCATGTGCGTGAAAGGTTAACTACCTAATAAACAAAGTATTAAGAAAGAATAGATTGCACTGATCTCGAGGTCAAATAAGTTATTTTATATGAGGTGTTACCTACTGAAAACAGCTTTGTCATAAATAAGTGGGCTTATTTACAAGCAACAAAATATCTAGTTTGGGAATTAAAAAAAAATCTTAAAGAACACTCTAATAAGAAAAATAAGGTTAGTGTATGTTCATTCTACCAAGATGAACTTTAATTTAAGTGCAGGGACAAGCTCAAGCATTCATAAACAGTTGCGGATCATCTCGATTTTGGAGAAGTATCAAACTGATTTTCACATTAATTACATAACATTGTTTCTAGAAAACGACTTGAAGATTTTTTAAAAAAAAAAGTTCTTGGGTATTCGTGAAGAAGAAATCTCTTTTATAATGAATCATTGAATTGAATAAATAATTTATACATACTATTTAAATAGAGCATAATATATCCCTACAAAATAAAATTTTAACATGTAAAGTTTACCAAAAAAAAAAAAAACACTTTAAAAAGTAAATCTTTAGAATTTATTTGTTTTTGTATATAATAATTTTGTTTCAGCAAAAGAACAAATTATACATAAATTTGGTAGAAAGGTTACAAGCTCTCCAATACATGTCAAAGAAAGACTTCCCTTTCATTACAACTTATTTACACACTCCAAATATACAAATAATTAGTGAGCAAAGCATTTTTTTTTTTCAAAAGAGTATAAGAAAAGAAAAAAATTGTTTACGTTTAGATTCTTCACATGCACATACATAAACTCGTTGATTTCCACGTGAATCACATTATCTACTTAAACATGACCTAGAAAAGAAGTTTCATTGGATAAAAGGTGAACCATTATATAGGTCTAGCTTATTATACTATACTATGAAGATAAAAAAAAAAAATTAATATTTAAGTGATTTTGTCTTCATGAAACTCTTCACCTTGAAAAATACATATATTGTTTCTACCAGATCCACCTAACAGCAAATCATAATATGTCCCATTCTATTTTCTTA
>Ga0209489_105091_pt1 | contig 23335 bp, 15 predicted proteins | sample SiratrowhiteBW_FD_187527 | JGI IMG/M metagenome (GOLD analysis project Ga0209489, IMG submission 187527) | Root nodule microbial communities of legume samples collected from California, USA - Siratro white BW (SPAdes) (version 2) | ecosystem: Host-associated > Plants > Roots > Nodule | place...
ATATATTACGATAATATAATTATGATGAAATAAAATTATCAATGAAGGGATTATTTATTAAATTATTAACGCAAAAGTCAGTTTTCTGTGTGAAAATTTTTAAAGAATTTTAAAAAGAGTTTTATTTTGTTATTGATCAATATAGATTTGTATTCATTCTATAATGGATATTATTATTTGACATATATAAAGATAATATCATATTTTTAATTATAAAAGGTATTTAATATGTTATCAAATATTTCTTATTTAATTTCTAATAAAATATTATCGTGGTAAAATAAATAAAATTTACATATATATATATATATATATATATATATATATATATATATATATATATATATTGTTTACTTTTTAATACAATAAACGTTTTTTTAATATGTATTTTAGATTTGTTAAGATTTCCGTATAAAATTTATGCGAAAATTTTTTAATTGTAATTTCATTGTTGTTCTTATTGGAATTGGACTACGATATTGAGTTAGAATATAGTTGATTTTAAGAGAATTGGTTTGGATAACTGCGAGCTGTGATGATGAGGTAATTGGATCTTTTCCAATAATATCTTTTGGACCTAATATAATTATAATTAAATTATTATATTTTTAAATTATTATATTTCATTGAAGTTATTATATTTTTAATTTTAATTATATTAAAATTATTATATGAGATAATATAATTACAACTAAATAGCATTGTAAATATTTTTATTCAATTATTGAAACAAAAATAGTATTTTATGTGAAATCTTTTAAATAATTTTTAGAGTGTTTTATTTTATTATTGGTGTATAAAGATTTTATTCATTCGATAATGCATATTATTTTCAAAATATCTAAGATAAATTCATAATTTTAATTGTTAAGAGCATCAATTTTTTTTATTTAATTTCTATAAAAAAAAACTGTTATCTTATTCTACGGGGTTCTTATGAATTATTCAGGTTGACAAAAGAGTCCTTAACAAAAGAGTCTTTAACAAGGACTAATTAAGGATTAATTACAATCTATTGTGAAAAATTCGGACATAATTCTTGAACATAAATATATAAATATATAAGTTACAACTACAACACCAACTTCAATTTTATAATCATATATTCATTTCTATTATTTTTATTATAACTATTATTATTAGTAGTAAATATAATATTAATAATAAGAATCTCTTATTATTAATATTAATAATAATATTAAAAATAATATTAATCATATTAATAATAATGTTCATCATATTATTAATAATATTAATATTATTAAAAATATAATTAATAATAATATTAATAAATTAATAAAAAACATCTAAAGTAATACTGATATTAAAAATAATAATGATAATAATCTTATTAACCATATTAATGATATTAATATTGAAATTAGTAATATTAATAATTTTAATAATAATAATAATATAATTATTATTATTACTATTATTATTATTATGATTTTTATTATTATTATTATTATTAATTATATCAATAATAATAGTAATGGTATAATAATAATGATAAAATCAATAAAACCAATATTAAATATAATAAAAACAATATTGTTAAATACATAATGTTAATAATAATAATTCTTATTATTATTAATGATATTAAAAATAATTAATAATGTTAATAATAATAATAGTAATTTTAATAAGATTAATTATTCATTATTGTCGTAACTGAAATCACGATCGGGACAACGATCCAAAGAAAAAATAATATTTTTAAAAATAAATAATCGAGAGAAAAGGGAGTCGCTATCATATTTGATTGTTGAAAACTATGAAAAAATTGCGAAAATATATAATTTGTGAAACGGAGTTAGAGTTCAGAAGGAGTAGTGGGTTACGTGTAGGAAATGTATTAATATCTCTAATCAAGTGAGTAACATGTATGTATGTGTGTGGTTTTTAAAATGTTTATTTTTCTAAAAAAAACAAGTATAAACAAAAATGCAAATAAAAGCATATATTAGAAATTTGGTATTTGAAAATTGAATATATTGGAAATTTTTTATTTGTTGGTAAGAGTACATAACAAGAGTTAAAAAACTAAATTTAATGGGTCAAGAATTTTTAACAAACAAAATAAAAATAATAAAAAATGATAAGAAAGTAAATGTGACGGTGTAGTAAATTCCAATGTGATGGTGTAGTAAATTCCATAAGTGTTATTAGGTTTGGCTTAGTCTGAGGTAAGACTAGATTTCACTTAGCGTGACGTAACATTACATTAATATTATTCTTGATATCATTATTAATATTATTAATGTTAATATTAATATTAGTATCAATAATAATATTATCAATGGTATTAATAATGGAAAATAATAATAAAATAATAATAATAATAACATTAATTATAATAATAGTTACATTAAAAATAAATGTATGGTACTTGTGGACCTATGGATTATATGTAGGTAATCTTTTATTACCTGTAAATTATTTTTTCTTTAGGTAAATGCAATTTTTCTTATAATGATCTAAACAATATTCTATCTTAGTCACAAGTGACTGTGTTTTAGTTACGAGTAATTAAGTTCTAAATAATACTTACGATTTTTGTTAGGAATAATTGCAATCCAAATAATACTGTGTTTTTAACTAAAAATGACAATTTTTCAATAATATTTGAATTTTTAGTCAAGAATGAATGAGGTTAAAAAAATTAATTTTATTGTAACTTGCATCTTTAATTTAAATAATAGAATGTGATTCATTAATCAAAAACTACTTATAATTATAAGCAAATCATTATAAAACTCTAAGCGTAAAATTTTTTTTTAATCTTTTGTTATTTCCATGTTGTCATATTGTACTAACAAAATAATTAGTATAGTCGAAATTTTTCAATAAATTCCTTTAAAAAAAACTCAACAATGATATTATAGTTGATGATTTGTCAGAACTATAATACGAAGTGGATGAAGAAATTTTATATATAAAAAAGATATTCCTTTGATATTATTTGGTTGTGAAAGGATGAATTAAAAAAATATAACAAAATAAAAAATGAAAAACAAAATTTATAAAATTATGAATTTATTAATAAATAAATTGTTAATATTCTAATTTATATATTTAATATAAATTAAACTTTTAATCATTTTATATTTTAAAATAATCTTTCTTTCAAGAGAAAACCTAGTCTGATAAAATAAAGTCTGTATTAAATAATTTTTCCAAACCATTTTTAAAACAAGAAAATAATAAATAAAGGGAAATATCTATTTTTAAAATTTACATTGTGAAATTAAGTAACAAATTTCTTCTAACTTAAAAAAGTTCATTTGAATTTATCTTTTTGTTTTATTTTTTGTATAAGCATATATATATATATATATATATATATATATATAAAAAAAACACAGAGAAAATTTTACTGATTTGATTTTTTTTAAATATTTTAGTTAAGGAGTCAAAATTTTCAATTAAGTTATTTTGGATGGGTTTGATCCATTAAATTAAAATTAAAATATGTTATTTTTATCCAATAATATAATTTATACAAATATAAAATGGTATTAATTTCTTAATTCTTTTACAACACTTTGGTTGGTATATACCACATATATATTCCACTTAATTCAGGGTGTTTAAAACTGAAATGATTCAAAAATTAACAAAAAATTATATAAAAATTAAAAAAACTTTTTATATTTTTAGTCAATAAAATTGGTTTAGTGAAAAAAAATTGTTTATTATATTTAAATGTAATATTTTATATTTAAAGTTAATTAGTAACTAGTTATATAGATGAATATGTCTTTAAATATTTGTTTGGGATTTTATTGTACTTATATAATATATTTATATATAATAAAATATGATTACAAAACAAATATTTATTGTAAATTTAAGTATAGAATTATGTAATTTATATAAAAGTAAGAAATAAAATGAAAATTATAAATATATTTTTATTTATAAAAAAACTGTAACATATTTTCTACTTAACAAATTTTTATTATAAATATTTAATAATTTTATAATAATAAAAACAGCATAAATGAATTTAAGCAAAACTATTAAATATTAATTTAATTTAGTTCAAAGTTTACGTTAAATTAAAAACAAGTCAAATCGAATCAGGCCTCGTTACTGTTCCAATAGTTATTTAATATAAAACCAAATCAAATGACAAAACTCTATTGAGATATGATTAATAACAAACATAATTCTTAACAAAATGATTGATTAGATTAAAATAACAGTTAATTAATCTAGACTTTCAAAGATACTTCTTATTATGCATTAGAGAATAATCAAGATATATTGATATTATTAAATTAATAAATATTGTTTGCTTGTCTACATTCATTAATAACAAATATAATAAACATATTCAAAGACATTAATGACAAAACCTTAAATTTTGTATATTGAAAATTGTATTCCTAGACATGAATATACCACCACACTTTTATTATCATTTTTTCTCCAAGGAATATCCCACTTAATTTTTATATTAAAGTTTATACTTATTATTTGTTTTCGAATTTTCTCTTTACACCGAATTATCATTCCTATCCCAAGTTTTAAATTTCCAAATCTTAACTTTTATTGTCTTTAACTATCCACATATGTTCCTTAATTGGAAACTGCCATGCAAGCAGTATGGATAAATAAATAAAACATTACAGTATATAAAACGTAAATCAATAATTAGGAAATATTAATTTAACCATGCAACACATTTTAACCGAAAGGTATATATAAGATTATAAAGACAAGAAGTTCCAATTCTTTCTTACACCAATACGAAAAATAAAAAAGATGAGTTAGCAAAATAAAGAAGAATATACAAAAAAAAAAGCTATTTTAAATTCATTAAAAGAAAGACATCTATTTTATCTATTTTTCTTCAATGCAGTTCATTTAGTCAATTTGAAACAAGTTTTGTTGGGATAATTTTTGTTTAATTTTTAAGAAAAAAAAAAAAAACTTGGTCTAATATGCATGAGCATTGATGGCGGTAAACTCGCTTAACGGCTAAGATTTCCGATCCCTGAATTTCTCTCTCCTCTAATTTTCCAAAACTGACTCAGTTTTCTCGCGATTGCCCAGAAGGAATATTTCTTTTTTCTTTTTCCTTTGCCAAAACTGTAAGAATAATTTAATGTGTTGGGTGTATAAATACAAAAATACTTATCCCAGATTAATCCAACGACGACCATCAAATCTCACCATCCAAACAGAAAACAAACTACCAAACCCTAATCTGAAACGATCATTTTCTCTCTCTCTTTCTCTCTCTATCAACCGCCAAACTCCGGCGTCGTATTTCTCTCCTCCCTACCCGATCCACAACCTTCCACCCTTCTTCTTCAAGATCTCGCCCCACGCGCCTCCTACGCTGGACCACGCGCCTGTTTCCGCCTCCATGATGGTTGTCAGCGGAGGGAAGGGCCTCAAACGCGCTGCGAAGAAGAGAGTCACCGCCGATTTCTACGACTTCCTCACGTTCCCTTCGCCGTCCCTCGCCGAAGCAGAGAACTTCGCCGGCGGGCCCTTCCGATCCAACGTTCGCTCCTTCTTGACGAAGCACGCGCTGCTTCCGCCGCCGTACGCGCTGTTCCCGCACCTGCTGACGTGGCAGATACTCTTCCGCGTCGGCGAGCTCACCGAAGGCCCTGACTCGCCTGTTGTGTGCCTCGACGTTGTGGAAGAAGACGTCGCCAGATCCAGATCCGTTTACTGCGATCAGTGTCGAGTTTTCGGTGAGTTGACTCGCCAGTAGTTGAGCCGGTTCTCTCTTGCATGAATCGTTTTGGTTTCATCGCTTTTTTCCAGGTTTCTCTTCGGTTCCCGGTTCCCGATCTTGAACTTGTGAAAACATAAAAATGAAAAGATTCACCGAAATTATCGTGTTCTTCTCGCGATATGACTTTATTATTATGATATGATGATGATATTTTATTATTATTTATTGTTATTATTACTCCTACTTCAATATGCCCACATAACATTAAATTGGATGAAGTTTATAACTATAATTAAGTGAGTAAGCAAAAGAATAATATCCAGTTATTATTATAAGGAAAATGACTGATAAATAACTGTAAGGGAACTATCTATCGTATCGTCGATAAATTGACGATAAAATACAGAGGGATATATTGGAGGGTCAGAAATCAGAAGAAAAAACGGGTTAGGTGGTAGGTGGGGCCATAAGAACCTGACAGGTGGAAGGGTCGTGAGATGCCACGTGTCAGTTTTCTTTTGTCGGAACACTCCTTTCTGTCTTTGTTGCGTGACAGCTCATACTATTTAATATATTTAGTCATTATTGTTGTGGTCCGACTTTGCTTAGTTAGTACTGACGTGCTTCTCAAGTCGTGCCCCACCATACTAGTCTGATATGCTGTTTTTTCCATAAAAATCATAATTTTCGAATTGATCATAATCGTGATATTTCCTAGTTTAGTGTTTTGTTATTTATGTTAGTTATTAATACTGATTATTATTGTTTATGACGAAATTCGCGTGGATTGTTATTTTTTTTTTTTTTTTTTTTTTTGAAATTTTTTATTTTTTTTTTTTTTTTTTTTTTTTTATTTTTTTTTGATTTTTTTTTTTTTTTTTTTTTTGTCTCTGGAAATTTTAATATTATTTATTATTTCCTTGATCTGAAAGTTATGGATTTATTATTTAGGTTGGAGTGGCCATCCAGTGTGCGGGAAGCGTTACCATTTTATAATCAAAGCCGATGGAAGCTCAATTGGTGGGTACCACAAGCCGTGTATGTGCTGTGGAGATATCTTGCATTTATCAGAATCTAAGTAAGTAACTTATGCTACCTAAGCAGTGTTTTTTGTTTTCTTTTAATCTGTTCATGGAAACCTTTTTTATCTTAGTTTTATTTTGCTTTTCAATTGCTTTCTTGGGTAATCGATACCCCAAATAATTTTGAATATGTTTATGATGTTCTTATTTCTGTTATTATTTTGTTTTAGCCATTTACTTCTAATTTGCGTACTGTTTCTTTGATTGTAGATACAAATTTAGGAAACAAAGTCTCGAAAATTAGCCGATCTCTAAATGAAAACATTGTTGCTACCGAGTTATTTTTCTATATTAATGTGATTGATTGCTGAAATGGAATACCTGTTTGTCAGAGCTTGAAATTTGTTGGGGCTCTGTGTCATTGACCGTCCTTCAGTTAATTTCAATTTTCAACAAGTGAAGTAGATCTCTTAGTATGATATTTCACCTTTGCTGAAGGAGAGGGTAGTTTCCTTTCGTTTGAAAGTCAGAGCATGTTTGGATTGCCTTAGTGTGAAATTTCACAGTATGCTGATGGAGAGGGTAGTTTCTTTTCTTTTGAGGCTCAGAGCGTGTTTGGATTGCCTTATTATTATTTGAAAGAGCTTATCACCGAAATCATGTTAACTGTTAAGTGAACCTTATTGTGGATGAGTGCAATGGTGCTATCCTTGATCTTACATTTTGGTAATACTTTCTATCTTCAGATGCAAGTCTTGCAACCACGTGACTACCACTGATGATGTTGAAGACTGGGTGTACCACCAATTAGAGAACACGACTCATCTTTTACACGGCGTAGTCCATGGCAATGGATATGGGCACCTTCTTCGGGTTAATGGCAGAGAGGGGGGCTCTAGGTTTCTTTCTGGTTGTCATATTATGGATTTCTGGGATCGCCTATGCAAGACTCTTGGAGTCAGGTAGGATTTTTTATTATAATTACTAATTCCAATTTCTTTTTCTGACATATATTTCAATTGTCTTGGAACTAATTCTTTCTGTCATTTCTATTTTATACTTGTGTCGATTATGACACTCTGGTCACCTAATTAGCATATGTCTTGGAGCTAATTTTTTTTTTTTTTTTTTATATATAATTTCTATTTAATACCATTGTCGCTCGTGACAGTCTTTTCACCTAGTTAGGTTAGATGGGGAAGAATGATATAGAAGCATTTCTTAAAATATAAATTATTGTTCAAAGTAAACTTCGTGTCACATAAGAATATACCGTTTTAGAGATGAGATGAGAGACATACTCAACTTTTTTGCGTATCTTGAAATAACTTAACCCTTTTCAAGCGGGAGTAGTTGTTTTGGCTATTTGTGGTTTATGTGGACATAGCTATGGATTGAAGTCTTATGTTTTTTTCACATTTTTTGTGGGCAGAAAAGTTAGCGTGATGGATGTTTCAAAGAAATATGGGCTAGAGTATCGCTTGCTCCATGCCATTATGAAGGGACACCCATGGTATGGCGACTGGGGTTATAAATTTGGCTCTGGTAGCTATTGTCTCACGCATGAAGCATACAAGTCTGCTGTGGAAAACCTATCCAACCTACCCTTGTCCACCTTTTCCCAGGGACAGATACCGATACCCCATTCCCGTGTGCAGGACATGATAAAATATTTCCAGTCTTTGTCAGAACATGAACTTGTAAATATAAGAGATCTCTTTTGTTTCATAATGGGTTTGATTGGAGATGCTCGCAAGAGTGTATCAAATGTGGATGACACAACCTGCAAGAAGCGTCGTTTTAATGCTTCTGGACTGTCAATTTCTTGGGAGAAGACTGACATTGAACGTGTGGAGCAAGCCATGATCAGAGTGCTGCGTGCAGTGTCCGAGTCTAAGTGGGTGAGCTCGCGTGCTCTTAGGGGTGCGGCCTGCAAGGTAGGCTCTCCAGAACTGCTTGATTATTGCCTGGGAGAACTGGGAGGAAAAATGGTCTATGGTGGAATGGTTGTTAATAGCCGATGCAATACTCAAACTGGAGTTTATGAGTTCAGGTTAGACTTCAATCTAATTCATATGAAATGTTTAACTCCTTAGAGGAAGGTCTTAAATACTGACTCGGACGCTAGTCATGGTATATAGATGCAACGGTGATCCAGTTTTACGATTCTGTAAACAAGGGCTACTTCATTGCATGATGCTGAATCTGATACTTTTTCGTAGCAATATCATCATGCATGAAGGTTGAACAAACAAATAATTTTAAGTATATTTGATCGTTCCCTTGCTTTTTTTCTTGGGGTTTTTTCCTCTGGTTTATTACTGAAAAGTTTGCATATGAAGTCCATCAAAATTGAGGTTTCTTTTCAAAGCATTAATGCTAAATATTTGTATTATATGAAAGATTCTCTTTTGGTTTTATGTGATATGATTATGTGAATCGGTTCTGATATTACGGTATTTTATTTGCTTTAGACTCGAGCCTGCAACTGGTGCTTGCTATGGAATGCTAGCGAACAATAACTCTTCAGGCTCGAAGTATCCATCTGAAGAAAACCTCCTACAATGCTTGAGATATTTATACGACTCTTTGCTTCATCCTCAGATGATGGTTAACTATGTTGAAGCAGGGACAAGGACTCTTGCGATGAGCTCAGTTCAGAGGCTTTTTGACTGCAAGCAGTTTGTGAAAGATTATAGTCCTGAATTGTTGCCTTTGTCAGATTTGCACAAGTTACGCATCTCATGTCAGGTTGAACTGGTAGATGAATCTGAAGATCCTGAAGCCATTACCCCACTGGAATTAATTGTGCTGCCCATGAATGCCACAGTGGCGGAGCTTAAAAGTCAAGCAGCGAATGCTTTTCAAGATGTATATCTAATGTTCAGAAGATTTCAAGTTGATGAGCTAATAGGCTATGGCGGTGTTGAAGATTCCACCCAGGTCAAGCTCTTGTTAGGATCGAAAGATGCAGTTTCTGTACGAGGAAGATGCATTGGGAAGAATGGGCTAAGTAAGTTCCGGATGGAACGGGGACTTGAGAGGTGGACTGTTGATTGCAGCTGTGGGGCCAAGGATGACGATGGGGAGAGAATGTTGGCGTGCGATCTATGTGGAGTGTGGCGGCATACCAGGTGTTGTGACATCCATGATACTGATCCTGTTCCAGCACGTTTTGTTTGCCTGAAATGTCAAACCTCTGAATCAAAACTCAAATCTGGGGGGCACTGCAAAGATGAGACTGTGACTAACGTTACCACTACTACTAGTTGTTTCGGAAAAGCCTTCCCAGTGCCATCTGATGTCAGTTAGTTTAGTTAGTTAGGTAGTTAATTAGATTTGTATGAAAAGCTCCTCCTTTTGAAGTTTTTTTTTTTTTTTTTTTTTTTTTTTTTTTGCCTAGGCCTGAAAGAACCTGTACATAACACACAGATAGGCCTTAGAGATAGGTTCAGGGACAGGGCATGTCTTGTTCATATTTCAGGTTCTACCTTAGCTTGTTTATTTTGTGTACATAGTCACTGACGGAAAGATGTGGAGGGCCTAAAATCAAAATATTCGACTTTCTTTTCTGCGCTTCTAACTCAGCTTCCTGCTTTTTCAAAATATTTCAACCCTTCTTTATAATGACGGATCTGTAAGAAGGTGGGATAAATGGGCGTGTCTTTTAAATTTTGGTAACTTATCTGTATTTTCTCCTCGATATACTGCTATCGAGGATTTTAATGAATATAATTAAATTAAATGGTGTAACAGGACACATTTTCTTTCTATGAATATCCATTGAATGACATGGGACTTACATAACTACGTAAGCGTTTTTTTTTAAATCAATAATAGTGAAATAATATTACTTACTTAGCCCATTCTTCCCAATGCATCTTCCTCGTACAGAAACTGCATCTTTCGATCCTAACAAGAGCTTGACCTGGGTGGAATCTTCAACACCGCTATAGCCTATTAGCTCATCAACTTGAAATCTTCTGAACATTAGATATACATCTTGAAAAGCATTCGCTGCTTGACTTTTAAGCTCCGTCACTGTGGCATTCATGGGCAGCACAATTAATTCCGGTGGGGTAATGGCTTCAGTATCTTCAGATTCATCTACCAGTTCAACCTAAAATGAGATGCGTAACTTGTTCAAATCTGACAAAGGCAACAATTCAGGACTATAATCTTTCACAAACTGCTTGCAGTCAAAAGGCCTCTGAACTGAGCTCCTCGCAAGAGTCCTTGTCCCTGCTTCAACATAGTTTACCATCATCTGAGGATGAAGCAAAGAGTCTTATAAATATCTCAAGCATTGTAGGAAGTTTTCTTCAGATGGATACTTCGAGCCTGAAGAGTTAGTTATTGTTCCTAGCATCCATAGCAAGCACCACTTGCAGGCTCGAGTCTAAAGCAAATAAAATACCGTAATATTAGAACTGATTCACATAATCATATCACATCAAACCAAACGAGAATCTTTTATATAATACTAACAAAATACCTCATTCTTTTATTTTTTAGAAGATTAAAATATATACAATAATATTTCCCTAATTTTTTTTTCTACAGATCCGTTCAAGATCTGCTAATACAATCAATACCTATCCAATATAATCAATATTACTAAATAAAAACAAATATACAATAATCACAATACCCCCTCAAGTTGGAGCGTGAAGATCTCGAATGCCCAACTTTTGAAGTAAAAAATAACACTATTGTCTTTTCAATGCTTGTATCTCACGTTGCATTGCATCTTGTCATCTCTCATCTTTAATTGTCTCAGAAAATGTCACAGGTTCACGATCTATATGTATTGTTGAGGAATGCTACGGTTTAGGTGTCAGTGGAAATGAACTCAATTTTCATATTATATGAATAACATAGTCATGCAACAAAACTGATGATTTTTTCTGTCAGTGACCTTGACCCAACAATTCCTCATGAAATTCTTGATCATATTGCTCATTTGGTTTCTGTACAAAAATATTATTTATTGGCAGAATAACATCAACTTCATGTTGCACTGGTATTGCATTAGGCACAACATGATTGTCATGTCTTGCTCCATCTCTTTTTCTCAAATTATCAAACTCCTCCAAATCAACACCAGACCCACCAAAACCAGAAATTATAGGGAAGTCTTCTTTAAGAAGATAAGCAAAAGGAAAATCTATTTATGAGAACTTGACATCTCGTGAACAAAAAATTCATTGGTTTCTATATCATACAAACGCCATCCATTTTTTCGATATGGATATGTCACAAAAATACATCTACTTCGGGAATCAAATTTATCACCTAACCTCCCTTGTTGATAAGCATAACATAATGATCTAAACACTTGTAGATGATCATAGGTAGGGTCACAACCAAAAAGCATTCTATAAGGAGTCTTTCCATTCAAAACTGAAGAAGAGGTTCTATTTATCAAGTAAGTAGTTGTGAGAACACATTCTCCCCAAAAATCAATAGGTAAACATCCCTGAAATCTCAAAGCTCAAGCTACATTTAATATATGTTGATGTTGATGCCTACATTTAACACATCCATTTTGTTATGGTGTTCGTATACAAGATGTTTGAAAAATTATTTTCCATTTTCAAGAAAATAATTTTTCATGCAAGTAAATTCTATTTTGTTGTCGGTCCTTATAGTTTTCACTTGTTTATTAAACTAACGGTCCACCATGGAGAAAAACATTTTCAAAGTACTTGACAACTCTTTCTTATCAATCAACAAATAAGTATACTCCACATGAAGAGACATTTCTATAGGGGCCCCATAAATCATAGTATATTAGTTAAAAAGCATTAGATGCTCTAAAATCACTTATGGAAATCTATTTTCTGTTTGTTTTCTTTGACAAACATCACAACATTTATTCAAAATTTCAATACCTTTCTTAAGGTCTATACCTGAAACTATATTGGTAGCTTGCATAGATAGATGCACCAACCGTTGATGTCAAAGATCCAAAGACACTCGTTTTTCAACTTTCAAAGTTGTAATACACGATATCTCGGTCATCTTTTCAATTGGATGATTATTTTTATCTTTTAGCAATTTCATCAGCGCTTGGAGTTGATCAAGGGTTCAGCCCAAGAGATTCCACATCATTCCCATTTGATGTACTTTCTATTGTTGAGCTTCTAGGTATGGCTTGGGTTGACCCGCACAACACCACGATCTCGGCCTGCCCCTTTTTCTGTTCGCTGTAGCGAGGATTGCGATCCCCTACCATGACTTCCATTCTTTTTGTTAGTGCGCGGTCTATCACCCCACAGGGTATCCAATGAGTGCAAAGCAAGAATTTGCATCATGTCCACTACATTTGCAATAGGAGCAAATCATTGTTTTCTCTTTTCCATCCACTCGACCACGAATAGCACAAGCCATTACCTCTCCTCTGTCTTCTTTCCACGTGTCATGGTTTATACTCGTTATTCTTGAATTAGAATTGAGTAAACTTTGTTCAGATTTGGCAACAGATTGTATGCCAAAATATTATAACGAACAGTATCATATAATTTGTCATCTAAAACCCCATAAGAAAGGTATGTACCTTTCCTCTTCTTGTTTCTTGTCAAGAATCAATCCAAGATCACACGTGCATGTTATAAATTGTTTATTGATGATTTTGTTTCAAAAATGGAGAGGAAATTCAAGGATAATTTGAAAAAAGAAGAAGGAAGGAAAAGAAAGAGTAAAGATATAAAGATAGAGAGAGAATGTTTGATGAGTATTGAAAAAGACATGCTATTATTGTGATGAGAGAAAGAGAAAGAGAGATGGAGAAAAAGTAAAACAGAGACCTAGTAGAAAAGAAAATTAGTGGAGAAAAAGAACATAAAGAGAATGAGTTAAGAAAAAAAGAAAATCAAGAAAATGAGTTGAGAGAAAAAGAAAATAAAGAGAAGGAGTTGAGAGAAAAAGAAAATAAAAAGGAGTTGAAAGAAAAAGAAAATAAAGAAGAGTTGAGAGAAAAAGAAAATAAAAAGGAGTTGTAAGAAACAAAAAATAAAGAGGAGTTGAGAGAAAAAGAAAAGAAGGAGAATAAGAGAGAAAAAGAAATTAAGAAGAAAAATATAAAAGAAAAGAGAAAAGGAGAAATATATGAAAAAAAAATAATCAAGATAATAGAAGGAAAAAATAATTATAAATATTTCTTTTATGATTGTGCAGATGTTGTGGTTTCCTCCATTCAACAATGTGGAAATATGATTCTTGTTTTAGAATTGAAAATTATGATCTTTGATCCTGGAATTATGTTCCTCTTGAAAGAAGTGTACTCATGACATTCAAGGATGAATGTTCTTGAAGAAGAAGGCAATGATATGATACTCAAGGGATGAATATAATTTAAAATTTTCTTTTCTTTTCTAATCAAGGATAGAATGATATGATCTTCAGGGAATAAATATTGTAATTTTTATTATGTATTTTAATTGAGTAATTGAATGGGAAGATAAATTATTCATATTTTTAATAATGATACATTCAATAGGAATTAAAGACAATATTAATGGAGATTAATTACTAGTTGGTAATTAATCTTGAGAAATGTCTAGAAGTCTAGAAGGTCTATAAGTTTTAAGTAATTTGGCCTATAAAATGGTGTACTAAGAAATGTAATGGACAGATGAATTTTGGAATAGAATTGAGTTTTTCTCTTTGAGAATTTATGGTGTTCTGATTTGGAAGACCCAAATCTGATCTTCTCAGGATATCTTATGATGATAAACCTCATCACTTATCACTCACCTTCTCATCTTTCTTGAGTGTGACGTCAATATCCTTTCCCAAAATTAATGTTTTTTTAAACTAAATATCAAACGGTCCTGCCTCCATATTTTCGCATCATCTAACCCCATAAGAAAGATATGTGCCATTTCCTCTTCTTGTTTCTTGTCAAGAATCGATCCAAGATCACATGTGTATCCTCCGCATTTACAAGTTGGCAGCTGATCATAATTCGCCAATGCATCCCACAACTGTTTCAGCTTTCCGTAGTAATTGACAATGCTCATTCCTTTTTGTCTGCACTCAGCAAGATTTGATTTTATTTACTAAATTCTTGGTCCATTGACCAATGAAAACTGGTCGCGAATATCATTCCATAAGTCATGTGCTATCTTGACATGTGAGATCGTTGAGCGGAGAGATGATTCAGTGGTGTTTCGAATACTGGACACCAATAAGGAATTAATGGTCCACTAATCTTCAAGATCTGTTGAGTCATCCATCGGCTTCTTGATTAACCCATCAATAAAGCCAAATTTTTTCCTCGCTCTCAAAGTCGTTCTTACCGAACAAGCCCATCATCAAAATTTTTGTCCTTCAATTTTACCTGAGTAATCAGGAGACCAGAATTGTTAAAAATGGTTATGTCGTAAGGTGAGATAGTTTTCCGTTGATAGTTGCCATCATTGGGTTCTCCAGCCATGATTCAATATGTTGGGTGTATATGGGTATGACTCTGATACCATGACAAAATATCTCATTCCTTTATTTCTTAGAAGATTAAAATATATACAGTAGTGTTTTCCTAAACTTTCTTCTACAAATCCGTTCAAGATCCGCTAATACAATCAATACCTACCCAATATAATCAATCATATCTCATGGAATATTACTGAATAAAAATAGATATACAATAATCACAATAAATATATATATTTAGCATTAATGCTTTGAAAAAAAACATCAATATTTGAAAACCTCAATTTTAATGGACTTCATATGCAAACACTTTAGTAATAAACCAGGTGAAATGGATGTGCAGGAATTTATGAGATTAAATTTGTTTAGATTAGAATATTTGGTGCGATATGAAAGCCCAAATTTGTGTAAAGGGTAGTTACTTCACTCCTTGTGCAAAGAAAATCACATAAAGACAAGTTAGCAATTATGCAAAGACAGAAATATCCTTTCATTAAATTGTCCATGAACACTAGTCATGTGAGCCCTTCGTCATGTAGGCCTCTTTTGTATTGTTCATACCCTAGGTCAGGAATACTTTCAGAGATGTAGTATGCATGGCCATGGTCAGGAATCGTTTTAGAGATTTTCTGAACCTCTCACAGAGAGTTTTGAATGTGACTATCATGGTTGGTAGTAGTTTGAATTCACACATTAATAAGGATATTAGCACCTCAGTGGGTTAACGTTTGATTCTTCCTTCTTTGTTGTGTTTTGCCTCATCCTTCTTTGTTAATTTTGTACTATGTGGGTGTCTTTCATTGAGGTTGTGTAACGTGTTGGAGACGTAGTGGTATGGTGGTTGGTGTGTATGCTAGGCTTGATTACAGTCACCACTGATAGTTACTTGCGAGTTGAGTTAAAACTGAAGCATTAAGTGTTGTTGGTTAGTGACTTGTTGGTGGGTTCTTAACAACAATATCATTCACATGTAAGCTTTCATGGCTGCATGGATTGAAATGGGTGCATAGAGTGTATAATCGATTATGTGGATTTATTTCACTGATAATCAATTAGCTTAATCAATTATGGGTGAAAATTACAGGAATAATCGATTAGCTTAATCGATTATGAGTGATGAGCTGTTGCAACATCGATTGTCTTAATCGTGACTTTGAACATGAATAAGATAATGTATTAATTAATCGATTATGGGTAATGAATCCCATTTTATCCCATTTTTAATATATTTTCTCACAAAATCCAAACTTCATATACATCTAGTTATAATTCCATTTCATTTCAAATTAATCTTAACCCTACTCATTCAAAATTTTTAATATTACAAATTTATCAATATAAAAAAAATTATTAACCCGAAACAAAACAAATGTATCAAATTTCATTATAAATTAAATTTAAGTACAACGACAATTGTGTAATTTTACACTTTTATACTTTTATAGAAACAAATAACTCAACAATCACACCAAACAAATTAATCATATTTATATTTTTGAATTATTTTAACTATAAGCACAAATTTGTCATCTTACACTTTACTCAATTAAAAGAAATTAGAATATAAATCACACTTGTCACATTACACAAATACTTTTACAAACTTTTTCTTCAAATTTCATCATCTATCTCTTAATCTAAACAACTCAATTGACTCCCTCAAATTCATACAAATTCACTTTCTCAAATCCACTCAATTTCATCTATCCATCCAAACAAAGCATTAAAAATGGTAGAATACAATATATCCCCCACTTAAATGCTTAAATAATTAGAAGCACACAAAAAGATGAATATCTTCTTTTTATACATACCCAAAAACACTATTACTATCACACCAACACTTTCAACACATATTATTAAAGAATTTTAAACTATGCATATACTAAAATACCTATATATTCGTCCTATATTATTTTGTTTTAAACCAATCTATATGAACACTAAGGTTGTGTTTGGTTGGACTGATTTGAGGAGATTTACTGTTCAAGAGGATGGATTTGAGTGGATGAAGGTTGTTTGGTTGACCTGATTTGGGAGGATGGATCATTAGAGATTTGCAAGATTCCATCTTTGCTCATCTGAAGAGATTTGAAGGGATTTGAAGGGATGAAATTAAAAATTACAAAATAGCCCTTGTAAATAAAGTGGAAATTACGAAATATCCTTGATTTTGAAAATTACAAAACACTCCTTATTAATTTTGTCACACTAAAATAATTAGAAAAATGTAAAAAAGGTATAAATTATAAACAAGAAACAATTATTAGCATTAATGTATATTTATTGTAACAATATATATATATATATATATATTATATGAAAGTAAACTCATTTATACCTAATTCATCAAATAATTGATTCCGATAATTATATATTTTTTTTTCATTCATAATTTATATTATTGACGTAAAATAATTAAATCAATCAAAGTTGTTTACTTTATAAAAGAAATAATAAAAAGTATATTATACATGTTATATTGTTTTCTATTTATTCTTCTTTTTTATTTTTTATCGATGAAAATATGTTTACTTAATGTTTAATTGAAGTAAATCAGAAAAAATATATTTTTATCTCCTTATTTGATTCAATATTTTTAATGAAATTGAGGGGAGAAGATGTTATTTAAAATATTTTTTATTCATCTTAAAAACAGTTTTATTTTCTTTTAAATATAAAATTATTAAACTATAAAAGTAATGATGTTCACGGATTGGATTAGATAAAATAATTATCAACCTACTAAAAAATATCTAGTTAGTTGATTCAGTTTCTATATTTTTTATATTAAAATCAATTTAATCCAATTCATTTTAATTTTTAACCATCTTATTTCACAAGGGTTAATTAGTAATTTCAGAAATATATTAATTAAAAAAATAAAAACAAATCTATAACATCTATCAAATCAATCCCAAACTTTCATAACCAATCCTCTCAAATCCCTTCAAATCTTACCATCCATCCATTAATCTAAAGAACTCTTTCATCCACACACAATCCACTCAAATTCCTTTAAATCCATCCTCTCAAATCCACTCCCCCAACCAAACAAAGCCTAAATGTTTGAAATTGTGCCTCTGACAGAGTTTACTGTGTTGACATTTTATTTTTATGCTTCCTTTTTTTCTCCCTAATGTAAAATCTCTATTTACATCACCTAGACTATATCATACAATTAGTATGTAATTTAAATATATAAATATGTATATAATTTATAAAGTACTACAAAATATCTCCCTCTTTATAGGGATTTTAAAATATAAACAATTATTCACCACAAACTCAAACATAAAATAAAAGAAGCTTCATCTGATCTCTATGGAATCTCATCATCTATCACATAATCTTCTCCCATGTAACACAAGATCATTATAGATTTTAGAACAAACACAACTAGAGGAAAAATCTGTCAGAAATTACCGACGGCCAAAATCCATTGAAGAAATCTGTAAAAAAAAAAATTGTATGATATACCAATGAAAATTTCAGTTAGTAATTTTAAAGACAGATTGTCGGCGAATTTTGCTCATCGGTATTTTGTTCCGTCAATGCTGCAACGTCTTTTTGTATTAGCTCCTAATGCGTTTCTTAATCACCTACTTTCATAATTATAGTATCTAATAACAGAATTCAAACAACACAGTTTAAACCAAATCGTAAAGATATTATTGTCCAATACCAAGTCTATTATCCAAGTGCAGGTAAACTAAAGAAATGTATATGGTTCCTTAAAATTACATTGTCTTATAATAAAATCTAATAGCCTCCTCCACAATCGAAAGAATGGTCATGATCAGGATTTTGCTCGTGGTCAAGATTTTGCTGCTGATCATTTTCTTCTGGATGCTCATCTTGTGGTGGTGATGGTGGATGTTCTTGGTCTTCAACTATTAATGCATGGGCTTCAGGAGGAAGGAACCTTTTAACAATTGTTTCTAAGGCTTTAACCTTCATATTCAATCTGTCATTTGCTTCAAGAGTTTGTGAGAGTTGTCTCTTAATGAGGTTCATGTCCTCAGGATTGTTGGTGGAGGTTGATGGCTAGTGCTTCAGACTTTCACTTCCACTTGAGTAAGTTGCACCAATCTGTTCAATACCATACAATCTTCCTTTACTTTTCCCTCCTACCATATCAACCCAACATTTAGTCCTAAGGATGTCATCATTTGCTTGATCAATAACATTAACCTCTCCTGATTCATTTAGACATGATCCAACCTATAATCTAGCCTATGAAAGTCTAGTCTCAAAGTCTTCCTGTTATTAGAAGATTACATAATTAGTAAATCAACCCATGCTATCGGAAATGTTTAAAGAAATTTTGACAATTCAGCTTACAAGCGTCTTCTTGGATCTTTCATCTACAAACTCCTTAGTGCCCTTCCTGGTGTGCGTTCGGTGGAAGACCTCATCAACAAACACATACCATCCAAGTTGTTTTGCCTTTAATATGTTTTTGCAAACTTAATTTACATATATAAAACTTTTAAACTTAGATAAATAAGATAGATAGATAGAGTTTATATACCATTCGAAGGGCATGCTCATGTGTGGTGATGGAGCCACCTGTGTCTAGGCTTCCACCCTTTTCAGATGCTTTATTTTTTTGGGTTGTAGCACATTTGTTACGATATAATGGAGAATTCTAATGTGCTTGCAGGTTGCTCCATACATGTTCTCCAATCCATTCTGACCTTTGTCCTGCATTTCTAGCTTCTCTAAACATCTCAAAGAGTCAGAGATGTTTTACTGTAAAAATTTCTCTTAATTTCACTTTCATATTGTGGCATCCACTAAACTTTGGACTATAAAAGTTAAGAAATGAATTTGAGATAATAAATATAAAGTGAGTAAATGTGTAATACAACTCAATGACTAAATATTGAACCTTAAAACGGTTCCAAAAGTGCTCCTTTTCAGAATCTGGTATTGCTCCCGATGTAGACCAAGGCTCCAAAAATTGTTGCTTAATACACTTTGTGAAAGCCTGTGAAGCAACTCTAGATGGAAAAAACCTAATGACAAAGACAATTGTTGCAAACATTTCAAACAATGAAACAAGTTACATAAATAATTTACTTAATGGAAATAAAATATTACCCTCGATCGTAAGGTTCAATGAACAGTCGATTATAGAGATCAATGTCATTTGTAACTGAATCACCAGCAGCATCAGACGGTGATGAAACATCATTATGTGGTTGTTGGACTGGTGTACGTAAATTGCCAGCAGAGGTTGATGGTGTATCTATGTTGACAGCAAATGTAGGAATGGGTGTACGTGTTGCTGAAATAGTAGCATCAGTGGACTGTATGGGTCCCACAACAGTGGACTGTGTTGGTCCCACATAAGTGGTAGGAGCGGTTGATGTCTCAAAAAGATGCTGAGGACTCACTCTAAGCAAATATTTTCTCTTATTGGTATGTGCTATGCCTTTGCCCTTGTAACCACCATGGGGTGGGGGTCGGGGTGGTTCTCCATAAGACATGTTTCAGAAAGAAGCCAATTAAGCCCTCAAATTTAATACTATAACATGTGCATTCAAATAAAAACTCAATTAGACAAGTCCCAACCCCCTTGACTTCAATTAAACAAATATCTAAATCATTACTTTAATAGAATGAGATGAAAGTAAACATTTATTCAGCTCACAAAATGAGTTTAACTCAAGAATATGGATTTAGTAAATATACAAGCGAGCTATTGAAAGAATAATAAACATTTAGAACAAATGTTAAAGATCAAGATTGGATAACAAATATTATATATTATGCTAGAACAACAGAAAGGTATAGCAGTATTGAAGGTACCATTGGAGACCAAGTTCAGCAGGTGTAACCATTATGAAAATATTTCATAAATTCTTAACATTGCATAATTGTTCTATTTTATCCTCGTGGTGGAAATTATGGAGCAGATAAGTATGGTGTCCAGCCGATTTCCATATGGCTACCAGGTGGAAATTATGGCTTTGGACATCCTCTTGATAATTCCACCAACCATAACCTATCTGTTCCAAAGGGGTGGCGCAATTGTAATATCACCACTGGCTAAATAATAGTGACAATAATATATGTCAAGGTCTTGGATCCTTCAGATATTGGATTATTTTGTTTCCATTTTATAGATTTTTGGAGATATATGAAGCTACCACATTCCAAGGTTAACTATTTATGCTTATATCAAGAAAGCTTATTGGTAGTGAGAATTAAACCTAAGTCTTATGTGAAAAATATTTAAGCCTTAATGTCATCTTAATATGCTTTGATTTGGGGAAAAACATAAATGAAAGGGTTATTATATGTGCACCAATGTAAAATCGGTAATCGCTTCCTGCACTCCATCATGTAAATGAAATGATAAATGACATTGTGGATTTATGTTTTTTCTGAGTTCCTGAAAAGGAAACCTGGACAGCTTCTGAAATTTAGTTTCTATTTTATATTCTAAAAAACGTATTCTAGAAACCTTAATATATTAGGAGTCTAACGATTGTCTCTGATCATAAGTATAATGAAAGATGAATTTAGAAATCTAGAGATAAGATAGAGAGGACAAAAGAAAACTTTTCTAGAAGAATGACGGTTATATTAAAATGAAATATGAATAGTTAATTTTTCTATTTTGAGTTTTCACTTTTATAATAAAATATTCAGGTATTATTTTAATTATATTATTTTTATTATAGAGCTATTTTTCTATGTAATTCACTTAAAGTGTTCAAAATATTACTACTTTTAATTCATCAATTATTTTATTATCATCAAATTAAAATATAAAATATTTTTTAATATATATTGTTAATTATTTAAAGTTAATGTTTACTGGTTAATTGTAGTGTTTTTTTTTTCAAGATAAATACTAAGACCATTATTATAACATACCGGCTTAGCACTTGGTCGAAAAAAACACTTAAATCATTAAATTTTCAAAATTATTGTTTCTTAAAGGGTATGGAACTATCGGTTGAAAAAAAGAAAAATAAAGTAAAAGAAATCTATCACAAAATGTATATATTTTGTGCAAATAGAAAAAAATTATTTAATAGTTATTTTGAACAAAATTAAAATTATGAATAAAAGTATAATTGAAATTTGGAGCAGGTAATGCACGTAAGAATATTAAATGGTCTGTAAAGTAGGCACCACCACTACCATAAGCAACGTGTCTACAGCACTCGCAAAATGAAAAAAAAAAATTGTTGCTTCAACTTATAGCCTCCATTCCCATCTCATTACAAAGTTTCGTCCCACTTTAGCACAAAGGTTGGACGCACTCATCACATTTTGCACTTTCTTCTCTCTTAAATCTAAATGCCAACCAGCTAGCTGCATCAACTTTCTTAACGACCCCTACTTAATTAGTAAGGTCCACTTTTTGACTTACATTAAATACTAACTAATCATATTATGGATAACTAATCAGATCACAATATATGAGGTTGAAGAACATAAAGCATAAAATTTGGAATTAAGTTTTGCAAGTTCAACGTATATGGCCCTGTGTAATGTCAAAATGCATTGCTTTAATTTATTAATTTAGTAGCATTTTATGTTTTAGGTCTAGCGTTTAGGCTTATTACTCTCACTTAGTCTTTATTAGGTTAGGTAATATAATAATAACGTAATAATTCACGTCTAAAATAAAAGAAATAAATAATAAATAATAAGTAATAAGTAATAATCTAATTTTACTAGATGAAAGAAAATTATAAATATATTTTTCTCTTAAGTCTTAGGAGTAAATAATAACCTTTATTGGAAGTAGAAATAATAACCACAAGAAAAACCTTAAAATATAGAAAAGAAAAGGAAGTGATTACACTGTCTTAAATGAAGCACTAAAGTAAATTTGTATTGATATAAGACTTTCTCTTTTCACAAAAATTTAAACATATCTTTTTTGTTTTTTTAAATGCTTAGAAGGAAAAGTACACATGTGAACTTGACGAGTATCGAGTGAGTTGAATTATAAAGAGAAAATAAAAAGTTGTGTAAGTGTAACAAAAGAAGAATTCTTCACATGAAACAAAATAAATATAAAAAAAAAAACAAAGAAGACAAATTTTTTAGGTTATATAATAGACTAAGCTTTATATAATGGAACACTCAAAATTGATAACTAGATATTTTAACTTAAAAAAAACAACAAATATCAATATTAAAA
>Ga0209489_105093_pt1 | contig 23328 bp, 19 predicted proteins | sample SiratrowhiteBW_FD_187527 | JGI IMG/M metagenome (GOLD analysis project Ga0209489, IMG submission 187527) | Root nodule microbial communities of legume samples collected from California, USA - Siratro white BW (SPAdes) (version 2) | ecosystem: Host-associated > Plants > Roots > Nodule | place...
TTTAGACACATATTTTGAACTAAAGGTATAGATTTTGCAAGCAAAGTATATACAACATTGATGTGTTTTAGCATGGAAAGTTCATATATTTATTGGGCTTGAAAGATTTACGTTGCATTCTTTGAGATAAAGTATAAAATTATTACTTAAGTTTGTGTTTGACACTTCTAAAATTTATGATTTGTTGGATTTAATAATATAGGTGATTAAAATTCATATTCTTGGTATGCTACTTTTTGACTTCAATACAATAGCTATAAATGTATTTTTTTTTTTTTTTTTTTTTTTTATGTTTCATGGTATGCTACTTTTTAACTTCAATACGATAGCTATAAATGTATTTTTTTTTTTATGTTTCATGGTATACTACTTTTTGACTTCAATACAATAGCTACAAATGTATTTTTTTTTTTTGTATGTTTCATGCTAATATGTTTACAGATCTATTTTTATGAAATTCTTATTGTTTGATTTTCATTTTGATGTTCATATAGGTTGTAACTGATATTGACCTCAAAGCATTGGTATCACATAAAGTTTTCAATGCAGAACCTATATGGAAACTTGGTGATTTACAAGTATACTTAAATTTAAATATGCTTAATTTGAAAAAGATGTTTAATGTAATATCTTGACCTGAAAATAAATAATAATTACCAATGTAGGTAACTTGTGGGACTTTGGGTCTTTCGACAACAACAATAAAACTTGTTAATATTGATGGTACTACACATGTTGCTTGTTCAATTGGTACAGGAGCAGTGGATTCAACTTACAAGGCTATTAACATCATTGTGAAGGTTTGAATTTTATTATCACCTTTTTTATTGTTATGTTCATTTAATTTTAAAAACTTTGATTGCAGTTCTGTTTATCATATCAGTGCAATTTTTATACATACTTATCAAAAAGAGTAAAAAAAAATTATTATGAAAATGGATAAATCATTAGATGGGGGACTTCAAATTAAAGAAGTCATGTCTCAAAAACCGGCTTCAGTTTAAAATGTGATTGTCAAATTTTGTTAAAATGAAGTCGTATCAAGATTTTATTTTTATTTTGTATTGAAGTTGTGTCAAGTGACACAATTTCACTTTATACATTATATTGAAATTATATCACGCAACATAATTTTATTTTATATATCATTTTGAAGTGGTACCATATGGTACAATTTCATTTTATATATTAAATTAAAGTCATTCTTTGATATACGACTTCTTTAATTCAAAGTCATTCCTTATCTAACAAGTTACTTATTTTTGTAATAAATTTTATTTTATCTATTTTGATAAATATGTACAAAAATTACACCAATATAGTAAATAAATCTTCACACAACATATATAAACATTTAGTCCCTAATGTGACATGTTATCTTACCTATCTTTTAACAATTTAAGACTTTATTTTTGATAAACCGCAAGCGTAAGACATTTTCATATTGCTAATTAAGAATTATTTAACCATAAATGCATGATCCCCATCAAATAAGAGGAGTACATCTACCCATCCATATTGTTCTAAATATTAATTAAATATTTTTTACAAAAAGTTAAAAATATAACAAAGGAAACATGACATTATCAATGGTTCAATATAAAAAGGGCACACATTTTCTTTTCTTTAACGTCAAATATGAAGAAACAAATTATAATTGTTCAAATATCAAAATAGAATACTAAATAACAATTTTATAAATATTATACATTCTCCTGTGACTAAAAAAAACATGAAATAGAAATATTGAAAAGAAGTAAAAATGGTCAATGTGCCATATAGGAACAATTTGATTGAATAAAATTGAGTCTTTGATTACTTGAAATGCAATGCAATTAAATGAAACTTCTAAAAAGAAAAAAAAATATGTAATCAAGGTTGTGATGAGAAGGAAAGTACCTTGAGTATATGTATAAACTTGATGGATATAGAAGAAGTGAAATCATCGAGCGAGAGAATAAAATATTATGTAGCAAAAGAATAGTCCTTCAAATGAAACAAAACTATAGGCAAAATGAATAAATAAGATAAGTTGTGTAGGTTACCTAATAAACTAAGGGTTACATGATTCAATATTCAAAATTGACAGTCAAATATTTTCATGTGAAAAACTAAAAATAAAACAAAACATTATAGAGTAGAAATAATCAAATATATGCCCTAAAAATTATTTTTTTTCATTTAAAATGAGGTTTGTGTTTCTTAATATGCAATACGTCAATCGAACAAAACTGCGTAAAGGAAAAAATTGTGTAATCAAGGTTCTGATATGAGAGAAAGTTACCTTGAGGATTAGAGTGAACTTTGTGAGAAAGAAAACAAAAGACTTTGTAGAGGAAAGTATATGTCCAAATGAAACGAAGTTAAGGACGAAGATATCAAAAGTGAACTTTAAGCCTAACTCAACCTTACAAAACCGACTTGTAAGGTGAGGTTTGCACCCACTTATAAACTATTGAAAGGCAAGGGTGGTCTAATAGCGGTCCGATAACGGGTGGCCCGATAGGCCCAACAAACTTGCTAGGATAGACTCTGATACCATATCAGAAGTGGACTTTAAGCCTAACTCAACCTTACAAAATCGGCTTGTAAGGTGAGGTTTGCACCCACTTATAAACTATTGAAAGGTCTCGTTTCTAGTCGATGTGGGATCTCCAACTGAAGAGAACAATAGATATATATATTTTTATATTACTTAATAAACTATGAATGTTTTAATAATTTAAAATGAGACGAGTATAAGAATTGAGATGGGGTAGATACGTAAATATTCATTTCCATTTTTAAGAAGTGGACTTTAGGTCTAACTCAATCCTATAAAATTAGTTTATAAGGTGAGGTTTGCACCCATTTATATACTATGAATTGGTCTTATTTTTATTCGATGTGAAATCTCTAACACATCCCTCTCACACATCCCTAGACTGTCAAACTCGTGTATGAGACTATAAATTTATGAGTGACCTAATAGTGATACAATAACGAGTAACACGGAAAACTCATCAAACCTAATTTAAAAAATAACATTTCATTCGTACACATACTCATACCAGATTAATACTGGGATTTCTTATTTGAATAATATCCACGAAGACAAATTATTTGTATCTCTATTCACTATTGATCCGATAAATAGATCCTATATTAGAAAAATGACAAGGAATTTAGAAAAGGATAAATTGAATTTTAAAAAAAAAGTTAACCCAAAATTTTTCCTAAAACTAGGAACAGATTTTTAAAAGTATGAATCCAATATACTTAGATTCTTAAGATGTAGAGAATCATGCAATTCTAATATTCCTATACGTTATTTATGATAACATTATATATGGTAGAAAAGAAAAGACATAAGATTTATACTACCTTAGTCACCACTATTATGACCTACATTTAGTACATAAGAGAAACTTCTGGAAAACCCACTTTGTAAACTTGTTTTACAAGAAATCAAGAATCAATATAACTCTTCACCACGTCAATCCTTTTCTTTAAACTTCTCCAGGAAAAACTTGAACCACATTGTAAGAACTTTATACAATATCCTTTTAAGAGTGTAAGCTCTCAAGAACGTACAAACCATAATATAAAGAATGAAATCGCTTGAAGTGTTGGATTAAAAACTTAACTTTTCTCAATTTTAAGTGACGAAATCCAATAAATAAAATTGAATCTTCGAAAAAGTTAAACGATCTATGAGAAGCACAAGGTTTCCTTCTTCTTCTTCTTTTTTTTTTTTCTCATTTTCCCCCTTAACATTCAATGAGTCGGATAATTGAATTGATATAATACTACCATTGACTTAGACGGAGATTATATTTCTTATTATGTTATTTTTGGGTCTCTATTACTGATATATTGATTATAATTTATAGTTTTTTTTTTTAAATTGATCAATAGACTATCTAGGTTTCAACTTATGAATGTAATTGATTAAAGTACTACGTAACTTATTATATAACATTCATTTTCAACAAACAAGTTTCAAGAATTAATAATCGATTAAATTTATTTAGGATAATAGTTTTTTAATAAATGAGTCCTCTGATCATTTATGATATCTGGTAATTAATTATTGTGTTTTCAAAATTTAAAAATCTGAATTAAAAATAAGATAAAAAAGTATAGTCTCTTTAATTAGTTAGATAAATTTACATAAGCAAATGTAGCGTAATTTCTTTTTTTCCACTTTCAAAAACAAAACAAAAAAATTACTTAACAAATGAATCAATTTTTATTTGTTTATTATGTGTCTGATTGATTTTAGTATTGAAAAGAGTTTTCGGTAATTTAACTTAGTTAAGTTTTCATACTTCATTAGGTTAACTCTAATCCTAAACAATATAAAGATCATAAGACACAACAAATGCAAGCTGTCCTCATACAGTCTCATGGTAATAATTTCTTTTAAAGAGACGCTATGATGGGCAAAACCACACATAAACAATATTATTAAAAAGAAAAAAAATACATAGGACTTATGATTAAATAATCAAAATATCAAAACTCATAAAGAAATCTAAAAGCCTTCAAGTCTTCCAACACATCAACTACTTTATATCCTTTTTTTCAATTCTTATACTATTTTATGTAGGAACCCATAAAAGTTTTGGAGTACTCGTTGAGTTCAGTCACCAAAGGCATTGGTATAAGTGCCACTGCACATGTTGTAATTTGTAGGGAGAAGAGTCATACTTCTACTTATGCTTTCCCCAGAGATGTTGCTTATCCAACATTTAGGTATGGTAACTGCACAAGTTTATTTCTTTAGTCTATCTTCCTTTTTCAAATCTCATGCTTTACATTTGTTATAGTGGGACTGGAGCAGAAATGGATGTTGTTGTTGCAAGTGTTGAGGCCTACCTTGTTGCAGTGAATAAGTTGTTACGATGCAAGGAATCATTTATACATTCATAAGGAATTCAAAATTTTGAATTGTTTTGAATTTGTGTTAGACGAGAAAATCAAAAGTTATATGCAGCTTCAATTTTTTTTTTCCAAGTTTCACCTTTGTATACAATAACTACATGTTAACAGTTAGTTTAATTTTGTCTTTTAATTACAATACAATTAGTGACTAAAATATATGCCAACAATTGTGTCATGACCATTGTTTCCATGGTTGGTAAAAGTATTACCGACCATCAAAGTGAATGCTAGTAAAAATCACCCTTTTCATTGCAAATACAAATTAAGTACTTTCACGGTCAATTCTTCTAAATAGTCACTAAAATGAAGTTTGAATTCTATGGTAAAAATCTATTTCAAATTCTTTTGAAAACTGGAATCTATTCAAAGAAATCTACGTAACAGAGCTATATTTTGGAAAAAATATCATGTTTTATTCCTGTATATCTCAAAACACAAAAAATTAACCCATTTTAACAGCAAAATTAATTTTATTTTATGACAAGTAATCCATTCATCTCTTATGTCTGATTACAAATTAAAATATCATTAATTCTCTAATAAAGATCAATGTATATAGGTACTCTAGTGCATATTATACATCCTTCGTGCATCTACAATCTCCATGCGGCATTTCAGGTATATATTCTTCTCCAACCAAGTGCAATAATCCTCTTTATAGATATGCAAACCCTTGTTTGTTCCTTTTTCATATGGAAGTGGATTGAAAGACTTCATATTATGATCATGGTATGTGAAGCAGATGAAATTAGGAGAGGATTGTGTTTGACAAAGTCTAATCTATAAAAAATTTGATGAGACAACAAAAGAGTCACATGGGGAGTCAGAGGGAGAGTCACATGGGGTCAGAGGGAGTCCAAGAAAGTTAAGTTCTCTTTCACAGAGTCATTTGACAAACATGTAATGTGTACAAACAACACATCATAGTATCTGGTGATATCATAACAATTATCTCTAAATCTTAAATCTTATATAGTTAAAAATTGTGTACATAAACAATGTTGAAATAATAAGGCAAAGAGAAATATTGGAATGAGAGTGATATTTATTCAGTATTTACTATTGCCTTTATATAAGCTAATAACTCAAAGGTATGCCACTCACATTCTCCACATATTTTTCCTAAAATAAATCATCTACGTATATTAATAAAAGCTTAGAAATTGATAATTATTAATTATAGTAATAAATGATTGGTGTTATTTTTTCTTCAACACTCCCCCTCAACACTAGCTTCCACTTTGTTTGTCATGCCAAGCTGATGATAGAAACTTTCGAACTTGCTGCCGCTCAAGCTTTTTGTAAGCAAATATACAGCTTGATTTTCTGTTCTAACATGCTTAAACTCAATTTCCTCTTTCATGACTTTCTCTCAGATAAAGTGGTAATGCACCTCCACATGCTTAATTCTTGCATGAAAAACTAGATTATCTGCCAAACGTATTGCAGACAAATTATCGCAATACAGAGGAATTGGATACTTTATTAGTTGATGTAAGTCTTCTAATAGTTGCATAAGCCAAGTGCTCTCTTGAGCTGCCATCACTGCAGCTCGATACTCCACTTCGGTGGTTGACAAAGACACAGTTGGTTGTCTTTTGCTACACCAAGAAATTGCTCCTGACCCAAGCATGAAAATATATCTGGTAGTTGAGCATCGAGTATCATGGTCACCTGCATAGTCAGCATCACAATAGCCAACTAGTTTACATTCTCCACCTCTCTTGTACATAATACCATGGTCAAGCATACTGTTCACATATCTCAAAATTCGACGCACTGCTTCCAAATGAGGTTTCTTTGGATTTTGCATGTAACGACTCATCACACCAACTGCAAAAGAAATATCTGGTCTAGTTAAAGTTAAGTATATAAGAGTACCCACCAGTTGTCGGTACATTGTAGCATCTTCTAAAACTTTCCCTTCATGAGCACATATTTTAGTGTTTGGCTCCATTGGCACTGAGATTGGCTTGCACTTAAGCATTCCAAACTTCTTCAACAAATCTTTGGAATACTTTTGTTGATAGAGAAATATTCCTTCTTGAGTATGATCAACCTCTATACCAAGAAAATGCTTGAGTTGTCCGAGTTCTTTCATTTGAAATTGAACTGACAAATTCTCTTGGTTCGAAAAATTTCTTCTTCACAATCTCCTGTGATGATTAAATCATCCACATATACTAGCACGATAGCTAGCTTTTCTTCTTTAGCTTTGATAAATAAGCTAGCATCCGCACTTGTTACCAAATAACCACTATGAGTAAGGAATTCAACAATCTTACCATACCAAGCCCTTGGTGTTTGTTTTAACCCATACAGTGCCTTTCGTAGCTTACACACGTATTCAGGATGATCTTGACTCTGAAAACCCATCGGTTGGTCCATGTAGATCTCCCGATCTAGCTCCCCATGCAAAAATGCATTCTTTACGTCCATCTGCCATAAATTCCAATTTTTGGAAGCTGCAAGTGCTAATAGGACTCGTACTGTTGTAAGCTTTGCAACTGGACTAAATGTTTCATCATAGTCTAGTCCATATTGTTGAGAGAACCCTCGAGCTACTAGGCGAGCCTTGTGTCTTTCTATTGATCCATTTGTGCGACACTTTATCTTGTACACCCATTTGTAAGAAATAGGCTTGACATCTTTTGGCTTTGGCACAAGCTCCCATGTTTGATTTCTATCTAGCGGACCATTTCTTCTTCCATGGCTTTAATCCATTTTGGATGTTGAAATGTTTCCTCGAAGGTTTCTGGTTCTTTTGTATCTGCTTCTTCTACTATGGCAGCATTAGCATACTTTGGATTTGGCTTTCTAATTCTTGTTGACCTTCTCAATGGAGTTCGTGCTTCTGGTCCATCAGGCTCATCTTCATTGCTTAGTTGTTGATACACACCAGTTTGCCAAGGTCTTTCAGCTACACCTCCTTCAACATTGCCTTTGTTATCAACATCTTTAGTTTCATTTAAACTCAATCGGATTTGAGAGGATTGTACCACGTCTCTAAAAAAATCTGAGTCTGGCAATACCTTCTTGTCTGGGGACCACCATGAAGAAGCTTCATCGAATATCAAATTTCGAGATATGTAGCACTTTCCAGTAGTAGGATCACAACATCTCCATCCTTTTCTTTGACTTTCATATCCTATAAAAATACATCTAACAGCCTTCTTATCCATTTTGCTACGTAAATGACTAGGTACAAATACATAGCAAACACATCCAAAAACTCTGAGATAACTAATTGAAGGTTTCAGGTTCCACAATTTTCAAAAGGGGAAATAAAACATAACCTTTGTTGAGGAAGCCTATTGATGACAAATGCAGCTGTCCTCATTGCTTCTGCCCAGAAGCGTCCTGGTACATTCTTTGCGTGAAGCATGCTTCGACAAATTTCTACTAGATGCCTATTCTTTCTTTTTGCCACGTCGTTCTGTTGTGGAGTGTTAGTGCATGTGAACTGATGGCGTATTCGGCATTCTTGAAGAAAGTTTCAAAATTCGTCTGATGTATACTCTCCCCCATTGTCACTACGTAGACAAGGAATTTATTTGCCAACTTCTGCTTCTGCTACCTCCTTAAACTCTTTGAACTTTGAAAAAGTTTCAGATTTTTTCTTCATGAAGTAAATCCACACATACCTTGAGAAGTCATCAATGAAAGTCACCAAGTATTTCCTCCCACTAATAGAAGCTTGTTTAACTGGTTCAAACACGTCAGAGTGAACTAATTCTAATGGTTCCTTTGCTTTAAATTTGGACTCTTTGTATGGCAGTTGGTGCGCTTTTCCATACTGACAACCTGCACATACCGTGTCTTTTCTTACTTCAAGTTGTGGAAGTCCCTTCAACATCGACCGCTTTATCATTACGTCTAATTTGGAATAGCTAACATGTCCAAGCCGCATGTGTCGCAAGTCTGTCGTCTTATTCCTTCTTGTTTTGTCTACGTATGCAGTTTCTACAGACATTACGTAAATCGACTCCAACTTCTGTCCTTTCATCATTGGCTCTTTTATAATCTCCAAGTCCCGATAAACCTTCACATCTTGTGGACCAAAGAGAACATAATGGTCAGAAGAAGTTAATTGTGCCACCGAGAGAAGATTTTTTCTCATACCCGGAACATGGTAAACATTTTTAAGTGGCACCTCGGTATCACCATGCTGAATACCGTATTACCGATGTGAGCTATAGGTAGCTTTGAGTTGTTCGTTGTCATGACCACCCTACTTCCCTTATATTCTGATAGGTTTTGTAGCTTCTCTTTGTCACCCATCATATGATTTGAACATCCCGAGTCAACGATCCAATCTTTCTCATAGTCAACTTGTTTCGACGTTGTTGCTTTGAAAGCTAACTCTTCATCCAAAATTTTGGCTTCAAACCATGGATGATGATCCGCTTCATCCTAGTATAACCAATAGGAGCCTCTGGATCCAACTCAGAAATCTCCCGGCATAATGACTTCACTTTATGAAAATATTGTGCAATCGTCATGTCGCGTTGCGCCATTGATAACAATTCATTTTCTAGGAGCTGGAGTTTCGTATCGTTCTTCTTAGAGAACAATTTAGTGAATGTATCCCAAGCTTCTTTGGGAGTTTTCGCATCCCGGATATGCTCCAACACATCCTCTTCAACCGTCGTCTTCAAAACGAACATCGCTTTGCCTGTTCTAATTTTCCACTTCAGCAACGTCCCATGCACATCTTCGGCCTCAGGTTGCGTTGCTTCACTACCATTGACGACATCCCACAAGTCTTGACCTTGCATGTATGACATAATGCAAGTAGACCAAGAATTGTAGTTGTTCTGGTTGTTAAGTTTCTTAACACCGCCAATGATTTGTAGATCACTCATCTTAACAATAGGGTGTTCACCACAGACCAAAAAGTGCATGGCTCTGATACCAAATTGTTGAAATAATAAAGCAAAGAGAAATATTGGAATGAGAGTGATATTTATTCAGTATTTACTATTTCCTTTATATAAGCTAATAACTCAAAGGTATGCACTTACATTCTCCACATATTTCTCCTAAAATAAATCATCTACGTACATTAATAAAAGCTTAGGAATTGATAATTATTAATTATAGTAATAAATGGTTGGTGTTGTTTTTTCTTCAACAAACAACACATCTGAACATTTGATGGTACCATGTAATGCCTATAAATGAAAATCTTTTCCTTTTAAATGGCTTGAGAGAAGTTTACATTGCTTGAATGAAATTTTCAAGATTTTTCTCCAATGGACTTTCTAGATGAAATGTGTTCAATTAATTTTTTATCTTCTGAGCAAATTCCTACTATGTTAAAAATAAGATGAAATTTAATTAATGTAAAATATATATTATTTAATATGATTTAAGATCAATAATCAAGATTTCAAGATTTTATTTGACATAAAGTTTCCATCTTATTATTACTTCTCAAAATTTTAATATCCTGCATAAATAAACTTTGAAATATCTTTCGTAATTTATAATTCTTCACAAGATAGTTTGTCCTAAGAAATAATATAAGTTACATTTACTTGAGTATAAAAACTATGTGTACATAAATGATTTTTTTTTTCAAATAAAGGTTATTGAAGAAGTTTATTTGCATATTAAGTATCGAAAGAAGATAAAACTTGATGTAAATTTTGACACCTGATCAACATAATAGGATTTGAAGAAGAGAAACTCCGTAGTTTTAGAGAGAGAGTTGGCGAAAGCATTTATTTTCATAGACAAACTCATTTGTTTTCTATTAGTTTCAAAGTAAAAACAAGAACAAGTAAAAAAATTGAAAACGAAAATGGATTTAGACAAGAGAATGGAGAAGAACACACCATCTTTAATTCAAGAATCAAAGGATAATTGCAAGAAGATTCACTACTTGAAAAAGCTTCTCAAGATAAGAACCAAAGTAAGAAATGAGAACTCTTGAGACTCTCAAATATGAACTCAGAGATTTTCATTCAAATTCAAGGATTATGTTTACAAATAGAGGGGACTCCCTTTATAATAGAGGATTTCGTCCAAGAAGAGAAAAAGACAACAAAAGTGAGCAAACTCTGGTAATCAAGAGTTAAATAAATTAAGCATAATTGACACATCTTAATCTCTTAAAATAAGGGAGTGCACACAAGTAGTTCCTTGAATCTAGGAAGAATAATGATTACGCTTTGGAAAATTAATGATGACTTAAGGATGAGTTATTTGCTCTCTAATGGAGACAAGAAGACTCTTGAAAGTTTGAAGTATTAAATAGAAGACTCAAACTATCCTAGGTGCACTTAATATGTGGTATTTTAGAGAAGCTGCAAAAGACACTTATAAATTCAAGAATGCACAAAATTCATCTAAGCACTCTCTCGACTTTAAAACGAGTTTAAAACCCAAAGTTCTAACTTCTCTTAAGTTCATTTAAAGACTAAGAATATGCACATGTCTTCTAATCTTCTCTTCCAAAACTTGGAGTTTTCCTCTTGTTAACCTTTCTAAGAATCTCCCTTTTATTTCTTCTTTTTTATTCCTCTTTGTCATGCTTCTTTTATTTATTCTTCTTTTTATTCTTCAACACTTCCTTATCCTTATTTATGTTAGAACTTAATTAACCATTTGTATCAAGATAAATTAAATCCCATGAGATTAATTTCTCAAACTAATGAAATGTAAAGTCAATAAAGATTACATACTATAAAAAGTTAGTTCCTTTTGAAGACTCTTTATATGATACTACATCAGTGGTAGAGAGAACCGATATAGTATCTAGCACCTATCACATCGGTTGAGATTCTTAATTCAGCTGGACAGTACCCATGACCATTAGACCTGAAAAACTTTACTGTCTTATTACGCTTATTATTATACTTATTAATTCGATAAAAAATATTGTAATATTGTGGTGCATGGGTCTGACTCACGCTACTTGCAATTAATTAATTGCAAATAATATTATGCTTCGTGGGTCTGGCTCTTGCTGGGTTTTATTTTTATGTTTTTAATTTCCTATTGCGTTTTGCGTGGGTCTAGCCCATGCTGCTTGAAATTAATTAATTGCAAACAATAATGTGATGCGTGGGTCTGGCCCCCGCTTGATTTTACTTTTATTTTTTTAAATTTTCTTTTGCGTTTTGCGTGGGTCTAGCCCACGTTGCTGGGCTCCTCCTCATTTTAATTTTTTTTTTAAATTTTCTTTTGTGTTTTGCGTAAGTCTAGCCCATACAACTTACAAATAATATTTTGCTGTATAGGTCTAGCCCCTGCTTAACTTTATTTATTTTTTAAATTTTTTTATTTAAATTATGTGGACTATGATATTTTAGTGTGAGTTTGGCATATGTTTCTTGCTTAGGCTATAACCCTCGCACATTTTTAGTAGGCATTTGGCTGTTGTTTTCTTGTAGTGGGTGCAGTAATCTCATTTGCTTTTGCAACCCCCAAAGTCCTCTAGTTCCAGGACTCTTCAATGATACTGTCCTGCGAGCACATATATACCACAACTTTTCTCTCCAGCACACCACAAGATTCCATATATTCCTTCGTCTCATCTTTTTCGCGGTTTTGTTTCTTTTTCTGTTTTTTATTTGATTAAAATGCTTCGAAAATGTCAAGTCAATACTTATCAAGCGAGTTAATAATAAAATAAATTCCACGTGTGGGAGATGTATAGTATACGTTAAACATTTTCAAATTTGAACAACTACTTGAGAACTTAGAATATTAATATTTTAATTAATTTTGTGTTTTTTAACTTAAAATACTGATACATATTATTATATTATTAAAATGGTCGACAAGTGGGTATGTAATTCTTTGGGTGAGTGCCAAATTATTAGGAAAATTATTACTTTCCTTATGTTTTTCTCATGAACATTGATGGCTTGAGACTGTTATAAGTAAATTACACTCATTTCGCAATTGAAAATAATATTATTTAATTAAAATATAATATCTTATTAAAATGTTATTTTGAAACAGTAGTGCGAAAACAAATTTATTCTTTAATTATGGTATCTTGATCTGCATCTTCTGACACAAAAATACGTCAGTATTATTGTTTTAGATCGTTGGAATCATTTAAGAAAATGTATATACATTACCTTTTCAACTTTAAATATATTAATTATATATCTTATTTCTTTAAATTTTATTTTTTATTTACATAATTTCATTTCACATGCTTGTATAGAAACCTTTAGTTTTTTTTTTTTTTTCGGAATATGTGTCTAACTATATAAATTAGAAAGTAATATATATCTTTTCGTAGCACTCAGCAAATAATTGTGAGCACTTAAATTAGCGAAAATATCCTAGTTGAAACCTGTATGAGTCGAAAAGGAAACCAAAGCACAACCACTAAAATTGAAAATGATATGCTAAAAGCCATTGAAACGCGCAGCCATTTCTGACAGAGTCTTTGTAGATGATCCATCTTCTTTTATTGCATTAGCAGCAGCAATCTTCAGAAGTTCCATTCTCTTTCGAATTTCCCTGCCTTCCTTTTCTTCCATCAAGCCTTTCACAGCCTTAGCAATTTCTTCTCTTTCTGTCAATCCACTGTGGCTAACTTTTGGTCTGAGTGCCACCTTTAGATCATCAGTTAGGAGTGTTGCATTCAGGCCCTGCTCAGCAAAGAGGGGCCATGCTATCACTGCCACACCATGCACAACACTTTCAAGCACTGAGTTCCAACCACAGTGAGATAGGAACCCCCCAGTTGCACTGTGACCAAGCACTTCAATCTGAGGGGCCCAAGAAGGAACAACCAACCCTTGCTGCTTGGTTCTCTCCAAGAACCCTTGTGGCAGAAACTGAAGAGGGTCCTTAGCTTCAGCACCAAAGTAAGCAGAACTCACCGCACTGCTAGGGGCTCTCACAACCCAAAGAAACTTTTGCCCACTCAGTTCCAACCCAAAGGCTAATTCATTGAGTTGGTCTTGAGAAAGTGTGCCACCACTTCCAAAGGACACATACAAAACAGATTTCGGTTCTTGCTCATCCAACCATCTTAAGCACTCTACCCCATTTTCGTGATCGATCGACCCCTTCTGAATAATGGGTCCAACAGGGTAAATCCCAGGCTTCCCTTTGACGTGTTCATGCAAAGCTCTTATAGCCTCTGATTCAAATTCAAGGAAGGTGTTCAAAAAGACACCATCCGGAACATGAAAGCTTTTGGAACGTTCAAGAAACCCCTTGTAACCTACGCTAGAGAGATGTTGTAAAGGGTAAGGGAGATCTTTGATGGGAATAGGTACACAGCCAGGAATCTTTAAAGGCTCTTCTGGGTCCCTAGATTCAGAAGAAAGTATCTCATCTAGCTTTGATGAGTGGAAGTACAAGGAAAGCAACATGGCGGATTGAGGGAGGTAAATGTAAGACAAGAGGTTAAGTTCCTTGGCCAAGTCCAATGCCCCATGTGCAAAAACATCCACAACCAAAGCTACAACCTTTGCTCTTGAACATAGGGACTCCAATTCTTGCCTTACGTAGGGTAGAGAGAGATTCACGGAGAGTTCAATTTGGAGTGCGAGGATAGTGGGATCTGTCTTTGGTTCGAGGGTGATGGGGGGAAGGAAAATGGAAGTTATGGTTGGTGGAAGAGTTTGAAGGTATGCTTTGGAGGATGTGGAGGGTGACCCAGTTGAGGGAATGAAGCATGTGATGTGAAAATGTGGGAGGAGATGGAGAAGGCGTTTGGAGAACTCAAGAATTGGGACCAGATGGGTGAAGCCAGGACTAGGAAGCACTGCTATGTGAGGTTTCTCCATTGATTTTTGGAACCAAGGTTTGGTAATGGCAAACCAAGATAGTGCTAACAATGGTTGTTGTGGTTGCAAGGTCATAATATAAATATGCTGGACACTACTTCATCAGAGACTAAATTTTTTAATAAAATGTTATATAATAATAAAATAATAATTTATTTCATTATCAAATAAATGTATTTTCCAGTAGGTAATTCCAAAGTAGCAGAGCTCTTATGTTTGTACCATTTGAAAAGTCTTACTCTAAAAGAATATAGTGGGGGATTTGTGCGCAGACATCGATGACTTGTTTAGACTGGTCGATTCTAGAGTTATTTAATCTGTTTGGAACTCCAGCAACAAGCCACAGACCTAATTTTTATTATAAGTGGGAACCAAATCACCCACCTACTTTCAATGCTACCTACCCGATTTTAATCAAATGGTTAGGGATTCCAAATTTAATGGGAATAAATTCAATTCACAATATAAAAAAATTATTAAATTGAAATATAAATTAAATAAATTTATTAGTTTTTTATTATTATTATTAATATTCTAGTAGTTTCATTAGAAATAGCAGAACTTTCATTGAATACAGAATCTACTGTAAATAGAAATATTGGTTATTTAGAAATAAATTAGGAATGAAATAGTTACTACTAATTAAAGGCGGAAACATGCATCAACTTTCTTTTAAAAGTCTAAGACTGCAATTATTTTAAGATTAGAAGAATATATCCAACTTGACTAAAAACAGATTGCTTCATATTACAATTAATATGATTTCATCTCGAATGAAGTTTTTGTTTTTATTTCTTTTTCCGATTTTTATGTAATATACACGGTAACAACTAATGGATATATATGTTGAAGAAATATATTTTTTTCACCTTTTTTATTTAATAAACTTGTGAAAAAAATCATTTCATATTTATATAAAAAATTAAAGTAGCATAAAAATTTATCGAATCAAGAACATAGTATTGTCACTAATTTTCTATGTTCACTTTTTATTTAATTCTTGTTTATTCGAATAATTACGATATTTGTTCGGGTATCCATTCCTAGAAGTTGCGGTAGTCAAATAATTAAGTCAAGTGTATGTATCTTTTACACCTATAGTTTTTCCGTGAACCTTCGTGAATTTACTTTCTCCTTTGTTTTGTTAAATGACAATAGAGGTTCATGTAGCACACATATATCATATGTTTGTGTTTTTAACTTTTGAGGTTTCCTAAAGAAGTGTGGAAAGCTACACTTTGGTATAACATGCACCATAAGAAAAGTTATTTTTAGAAATTAATTTATTTATCTCTAAAATAATAAAATTAGTCATTAATTTAATTAGAGACTAATTTAGAATCTAATAGTAAAAAGTGACTAAAATTTTGATAATTAATTCTAGAAACCAATTTCATTAAAACCAATTTAGTGACAAATTTCATTGAAATCAAATTAATGATCAATTTTATTGTAACCAATTTAGTGACCAATTTCATTAAAATCAATTTAGTGACCAATTTTATTAAAACCAATTTAGTGACCAAATATATAAATACTAAAAAAATATCACTATATTGATCTCTAAATAATGATAATATCATACTTTCCAATAATTGAACTTGTGATATCATATTTTTTTCTTTTTAAAATAATTTAAAATAGAAAAGTAATTTTTTTTTCTTTATACCATACATGATATCATCAAAGTCTGACCAAACATTAAAATCCTCAATTAATCGAAACGAGGAACTTAAAATGACAAGCAACTTAAAAACTAACCAACACAAGAATTTACATGACATTGATTCTCACTGATATTAAAAAACCACTGTAAATTCAACATGATACCATACTGAAAAGCAAGGTCTTAACAACAATGTCATCTACATTGTAGCAAATCATCAATTCCATTTATTAATGCATATTAAAATTGAAAACAAAATTCAATAACTAATATAGCTTTTTCTTTTTCTCAATGGAATGTAGCTTTTTCTTTTTCTCAATGGGAATGTAGCTTTTTCTTTTTCTAATTAGACCACGTACTTTTTTCTCTCGTGCAATGTAACATACAAATCAGTCTCAACTATAAAAAATAAAAAGAAACTCCAAATGACTATTGTCAAAGGTTTGTACAACAGATAAAGAGAAGTCATTGCCAAACAAAAAGTTCCATTAAAGCATAAAAAGTAATGAACTATGGAGCAACAATTTACAACATAATGAATAAGTCTTTTCCCACTACATAAGGTCAACTACATGGATTAAATGCAAATATACTAATTGTTGAAGAGTTGATTTATGAACTTTGTTGAATCAATAATAATTCTAAAGGGAAAATAGAGGGATTATAGTTGTGGATGTGCCAATTGTTAATTAAGTGTAAAATTACTTGTCAATTTTTAGTAATTCATTGAATCTGTAAGAGGAGTTTTATATGACTTGTAGATGATAAAATTGTTGTATTCATCATTTTGTGGCCTTCCTATCACTGTCCCAATCAAGAGGCCCTTCCTCTGTCCCCAAAGGCCTAAGGCTGCTTTGTGAAGGTCCACTTTCTACTTTTTGTCTTTCATCTCTCTCTTGCATGTTTTGTGTTTTTATTCTTCTTAAGTAACTTTAATTCAATCATGCATATGCAACCACAACAGTTCATTTAGTTCCTAAAGTGTAATATCTTCATTCAACACCATATTTTTCAAGCATTTGGATTTAAAGGAGAATAAATAAAGATACATGTCAGAAAGATATGTGCGTTTGTAATTCATATATGAAAGTGTATAAAAATTTTGATCCAAAACAAAAGTCATTTAAAAGTTGTTTTCAATTCAAAATAATCAATATAACTTAATTAAAACAATTTTTTAACTTGATTAAACAACCACCAAATCTAAAGCTAATGTTTCAAAGAAAATAATGGTCTTTTTAGATTGGCTTTATCGCGTGTGCTTTGGTATGCCATTTTGGTTCAATTCTGAATGAATCATTTTTTTCCTTCCATTTTCTATTGCAAAAGAGTTAATTAGCATAACTTGCACTTTTTTTTTCATTTCATTTTTTTAAATGGTATTCCATAAGCATTAATTAAAAGATTAAAATAATTATTGAAAACCAAGTGAGAACAGAATAAAAAAATATTGAAGATTACACTTTTACAAATTCCTAGAATTCTTTTTATTTTCTTAACAGGTGTCTTAAGCAAACTTATTATCAAATTCTTTATTAAGTACTTTTTTACTTTGAATATTTAGTGTTACAGTATACTTGGGTCCATCTAGATTTGTTATCAATAATTTTTTTTATTAAAAACTTTCTCATTGAGGTTCTTGAGTTTCTACTAGGGTTCCTATTATTTTAAAAGAATCAATAATTGATTGATATAAACCTTAATGATAAAGACTATCTGTTCTGTATACTTAAACCATGTGACAACAATCATATGGCATCATATGTAAAGTTTAATCATGGTATTCCCTTCAAAAATAGAGGAAACTAATAAAACTATGACAGAAGTAGTTCATTTAAATTTTTAAATAAAAAATATATAGTATAATAAAATTACCTTGATGAGAACCGAGTGATTGACTAGGTGGTTGTGTTTCATCCTCATCTTCAGTTTTCTCAAAGCTTGGTGGCATAGATAGACAATTAATGCTATCCATCAATCCTCGAATCATTGTATTGTTTTTTTCAAAAAGCTTCTCAATATTTACAATTTTGACTTGAAGCTCATCTCTTTCTTTCTTAACTCTTTCCAAATCCTTTCTAAGTTCATCAAATTCTTGACTTTGTATCCACCCATTTGAGGAAGAAGATGAGCCACGGTAGTAAGGCCTACCTCCAATCACGTACGGTAGATTCCATTCCAAGACCATATATCCTCCCATTCTTTGTTCCGCAACATCACACCAAATATCTAACTCATTTGGTGGAGAATTCCTTGTGCAGATGCACTCTGTGTCAGTTCTTCAAATTTGCATGTAAATTCTTCCTGTTAACATCATAATTCACAAGTTTTTTAATAAACCAAATAGAAGAGTAAGAAAAAAAAAAACACACGTAAAAGATGATAATCCATTATATTTACTTGTTTTGATTTTTTATCCACCTAAGAGTTGTCCTTACGTCGTTGGTGTGTGTGATGAAACAATTCTGATATAGTGGGAGGAATTCCATTCATCTTTGTCTAAAAAAATAAAATAAATTTTCACAAAATTATACACACTTGCCATGATATAAAAAGAAAAATAGTTAGCAAAATAAATTACCATATTATATCTATGCTAAGATGTGCTAATAGAGGCACATGTGTGAAGAGACCCTCCAAACCACCACACTTAGAGGTTTGATTTCATTTTCCAATTATGCTTTTCTTTCTGAATGCTTGATATGCCCGTTACTAACATAATATATTCTATATATTCTATATACTATCTCTAATTCAATTGGACTTACTCTTATTTTGTTGAAATGAAGATTATCATAGTGTGTAGATTAAAGATTAATAGATATTTGAATTCTATATTTTCGTTTTTTATTTTGAGTAGTTCTCGATTTTTTTATTTGGATTTGAGTTGCTTGAATTGTGTATTCTATAAGTGAAAAAGTGATTTTTTAAATGATGTTAGTTAGAGCGAGTTTAGTCAAAACTAAACTATCATAAAAGATTAATAATATATTTTTTTAGAATATAAAAAGTGTTAACCTGTTTAAAGATTTAATTTTATGTTATTTAAAAGTTATACGTTAAGTTGACGATATATTTTAGAAAAAATATTTTAAAATAGAAAAACTATGTTGACTAAGTCAATGTAAATAAATTGAATTTTTTTTATTACATAATGGGTTGACGTTGATTAAACCATGTAGGTGTAGCTGGGTTTCAGACGCTAAAACATAAATTTTACATATTATTTAATAGATTATAAACCATCTCGTGTCTCGACATATCGTCTTCTAAACAAATCATTCAAGATTTCGATGACGCTAAGTTATTATTTGCTATTTAATTTTAGTTGTGAAATTTTGTAGCCTTGGTGTTAACGACGCAATTAATTTTTTCCATTACTTAATTGTTATTCAGAAAACGTAACTAAATATATAGGTTTGACCGATACTAAATTATTATATTATTATTTATCTTTTATTAAAAATATCAGTTAACATCGATCTCGAGAACACCTGTTAATTTATGGCTTCTAAGTATCAGTTTCGCCGACACGGCGGAATATGTTTATATAAAATTAATAAAAATGTTGACGTTGTTTGTGACACTTTACCTAGTCTCACTTATACAGGGAAGTCTACTAAATCTCAAATCCTTAAACAGAAATTCGAAATATAATTCACTAATTAGTCATTACCAATACATGTGGATGAATCCATAATTTACCCGAGTTGGATAAATTCCCAATCCATAATGTTCCTTTTTTTGGTCGAAATATGTTGTTGGAACTTGAGATTCCTTGTGCAAAGCCAAAATATCATGGAAAGTTTTTATTTATTTATTTTTTTACAGCCCTGACAAATATCAAGCGTGAAACTACTATCCTAAAGGCACACGGATAACCATTTTTAGAAGCTTGGTATTAGTGTATCGGTTATGGGAAGAGAGTGTCGCAGTATTTTTTCTCAAGTCGTTTGAATATATTAATTTTTTTCTTTACCAGCTGTGATTATTTTTATGTACACATATAACTTATAATTATTACATTAAACAAGTTTTTTTTATCATATCATAATTATTATTAGTTTTATTATAACTATTATTAAGACTATGATTATAATAATTATAAGTAATAATAATGTTAATTATATAATAATTACTATTAAAATTACTTTTACTATTATTATAATAATTATTGTTATTATTGATATATTTATTATTATTCTTACTATTATTATCATAATAATTATTATTATTTTTATAATAAGAATAATTATCTTAATTATTATCATTAATCTATATTATGATTATCTTAATTAATATTAGTAATATTATTATTATTACTGTTATTATCTTAATTATTATTATCATAAATATTTTATTATTATTATTATTAGCTAATAATATGATAATCAATTTACAGATGGATTGTACGGATAAATTAAATCTGTTGGTATTTATTTAATAATTTTATTGATAGATAATTTATGATTAATTTACTAACGGATATTGTTTATATATATAATTTAGAAATTAATTTATTGAAGAATTTGATCTGAGAATACTTAATCGTCAAATTATTCGTGGTAAATTAATTTTTAATTATTTGTTGATAAAATTCATTATTAAGTTAATAGTCAAATTATTTATTAATAAAATTCTTCAATAATGATATTTTATTGATAAATATATATTTGGATAAAATTACTAATAATTATCTGTCAATAAATAAAAAATATTTTGTACTAAAAACTTAAGAGTAAGTTACCCATATACTTGAATAAAAATTTGAATTTTTAGAGTAATAATATAAGAATAAATAATAAAATGAAATTCTATAATACCAACAAAAGTTATTTAACAGTACTAAGGTTTTCCATTTGTTCAAGCATGATTTGTGCTGCAATTGAAATTAAATTTATATAATATGATTCAAAATGAATAATTTTTTCTCTCATATCAACTAGTGATAGTGATGGTAAAACAAATTCAAACCAGAACATTTATGAGTTACCTGATAAGTCGTTTTTCTTCAAAGCTTAAAATAATGTTTGTTTAGAAATTTGTCATTTTGAAGATTGCCTCCATTCAATGTATGTAGAAAAGGACACACCTTTTAATTGGCCTGGGTAATCACAAAGATTCCATGTAATTGTACCCTTATTCCTCTATACCTTCAATAGTGATGGGTCCAATGTTTCATTTTCATGCGAGAAACCCAATTAACGTTAACGAATATGTACATAACTGCCATACACGTACCAAAAAGAAATTCCCTTAAATAATATATAAGAGATAACTCGTTGAGAGTAACTGAATCAATAATCTATATTTGTTGCTACATTTTAAATATTATTGAAAGTTCCTTTATGATGGAAAACTAAACATTGATCATTTATGACAATTTCCAGTGATGAATTCACAAAACAAAAAGTCTACAAAAGGAATTATATATACGATAAACTTTATACTTATGGTGCCAGACACTATTAAGTCCAAGTCTCTTAAAACTAAATTATTACAAAATATTAAAAACATACACGATACTCTCAATCAAGGCTCTGGAGAAACAAATAGAAAAAAAGGCAATTACTTCCTGCATCCAATCAATAAAAGAAAAGGATAGAAGTCTCTCTCTAGATTAATATAAAGGATTAAGGTTTTGAGTACTCATGGTTGACTCATAGAAGGTGATGCAATTCGTTGGTGGTGTTGGTAGTTAAAGCAATTTCTTATCCCGTCCTATTTAGTTGTTGCATTTTTGAAAGCAAGATTTGCGTTGGATTTGAGTGAGGAAGCTTCGTTTTGATTAGGGGTGTTTTATCGTTTTAGAAGGTTGATTTGCGATGGTTTGCGGAGACATCGTAGGAGGTGCTCCGTTGAAACTGTTTTTGCGATTTCGTGCAATTTCTATTTTGTTTTCGAAAAGTGAAAAAGTAACAATTTTTACGTTTAGAAGGTTGAATTACGCAATTTGAAACATGTTTCCGAAATAAAATTTCTGAAACATATTATGAAAAACAGTTTTTGAAAATAAATATTTTCTAAATCTACTTTTTTGAACGTATTTCAAAATTTATTTTTCAGAAATATGTTTTGGAAAATACTTTCTGGAACATCTCTTACAACCCTCAGAACTCATAAGGATAGAATTGAGCTCTAAAAAGTAATTGATGGAGTGCAAAAAGCAATTGTTTAGAAAACAATAGAACTAATTATAAGACCTGCTAAAAATTCAAAACCAAAAAATATACAAAGAATGCTTCTTTCTCGCACTTCCAAGCTTCAAATTTTTAAAAAATTTCTAAAGTGTCTTATTTACAAAAATAGTTTTACCCCATTATGAATTAGAGTAATGTAACAGTGAGAGATGGAGGTGCGTGAGGAAAGTGAAGATGGGTGGCAACAATGTGTTGTGGCAGTAACAGTTTCGAATGTTGTCATCGACAATGCCGGTGCAGTGGCTGAGCACTGGTGAAACTTATTTTTTTTAAAAAATCACTTTTGAAATGGGTTATTCCGGAAGTATTTAGAAAACTAATCTGGAATTGACTCTCGGAACAATTCATCCCGAATGTCTTTTTCATGGAAATATAATTTTAAAGTGGGCTATTTTGGAAGCTAATTCTAGATTCATAATTGTCTTTGGCGACAGCCCATTCGAAATTGTATTTTCTCGAAAAAAAACCTACCTCCAATCGCAGAACAATACCAAATCATCCCACAATCTTCAATAATTCTTACCTCATACAATTAACAAGGCGGTGGATGACGGTGGACTCCGAAATCCATACCGGCGATAGCTGCAACGAAATGGAGGTGTGAAATGGTTGAAAGTGGGCGACACAGTGAATGGAAGTGAAAGAGAATAAAGATGTAAACATATAGGAGGTTAAAATAATCTGTATAATAAAACATGAGGGATACTTTGATGATTTTCTAAAAGTTTGGAGGTGCCTTAAGAAAGGCTTGGAAGTGTAGGAAGAAGTA
>Ga0209489_105094_pt1 | contig 23321 bp, 10 predicted proteins | sample SiratrowhiteBW_FD_187527 | JGI IMG/M metagenome (GOLD analysis project Ga0209489, IMG submission 187527) | Root nodule microbial communities of legume samples collected from California, USA - Siratro white BW (SPAdes) (version 2) | ecosystem: Host-associated > Plants > Roots > Nodule | place...
TATATATATATATATATATATATATATATATATATATATATATATATATATATATATATATATATATATATATAGACCATGTTGAGCACCATTTAAAGATACCTAACTGACTTTTGAATTGTGTTTCAACTGATCAAATACATGAATTTATTTATGATTGGAACAATTTAAACATATTAGTACAAATTTGAATAGTTTTCTGAAAGTCATGAAGCTCACTACATATCACATTTATGGTCGGCAACATCCTACACTCAAAAGGGGAAAAAGGAAAGAAAACATTGAGCTACTTAACAATGGACTCGTACACAAAAATTAAGTTCTCACCATTTGTACTAGGTTTCATATATACCCTATCCTCAACATTACATGTCTCAGCGATAATAAACTCAGACAAATTGTCAGAACATAAAGTAAAAGAGAAAACTGACTCTTCCACAAGTTCTTTACAAATAAACTCTAAAGGGTAGGTGACAACCTCTCTGAGTATCCAAAAGTACTCGCGGGTCAAGGATTAGAGAAAAATTGTCCTTTCTTTTTCTTTTGGACACATTTGGTTCAGACATCTCTTGAGAGAAAACTTTAAATTTTTCTACTCTCGAAGAGCTGGCTACAAGAATTTTGACCAATGACATGATAGAAACTACCCTACCGGAGGAGGGAAGAGAAATAATCTCTTCTTCAGTATCTACCTTCATTGAGAAAAAGAGACAATACGACTCAAAGACAATTCATTCCCTATGTGAGCAATTTCTCTACTAACTAAAGAACTATTCTTGTTAAAAGAATAAATAAATGAAGAATAAGTCATTAGAAATATATCTAAAAGGCAACGCGAACCTAAATAGAGACGAAAGGAAATGAGGAAAATGGAGTAAACCTCTCATGAAGTATAGGAAGCGAGAAATATGAAGCAATGAAGGAAAAAGTGCAACCAAATATAAAACAAATAAAGTATTTCAAACATTTCATATTCAGCCCCAAACTAAACAAGTCTCAAGGCAACATGGCATGAAAAGATGAAACATTAACTGTCCAAGTGACATAATGCATCCTAAAACATAACTAAACCATCATTATGAATAAAAATCCTTCATAAATGTTTATGGATAATGATAACAACCTTATTTGTGTAAGGCATTTTTGTATGGCACACGAGAAATACACTTCAGTTAGGGAAAACCTCAACCCTCAACCCTATATAAGGTCATAAAGCTTCAACCTATAAGATTTTGAAAATGCAACATTGGAAGTAGCTACTCAAAATCCGGCTTAATGAACATTAAAACTCTTTCAACCATCACATTGGTTCACTTCCACTTCATCCATGGTTTTGGAGCTTAGGGGCTTATGTACCATCTAGCTTTGAAATATTTAAAGGTATGATTATCTCTTTCTAAGAATCACTAGTAAATTCAAACAACTTGATATAACATGAAAATTGATTTTGTTATAAATAGTTCAATACTCGGTAACAACTTATATTTGGATATTGACCAGGTCCAAAAACCTATAAATATAACTTAATTCACTACAAAAGAATATCTTATATTACATACGAAAATTATATAAGATGAAATTCTATATCTAAAATTCGCATTACATACAAAATTTTATATATTGAATTGCATTCATACGTAAAATCAACATTACATACGAATTTGCATCCATACGTAAAATCAACATTACATACGGATTTGCATCCATAATATTATAATACAAATTTTTAAATTATTATTATTATTGATATTAATAATATTTTTATTAATATTATTATTATTATTAATATAATAATATTAGTATCATCATAAATATTATTGCTACTATTACTATTATTATTATTATTATTAATACAATATTATTTTTATTATTAATATTAATATTATCGTCGTTGTTATTGTTATTATTTATCAACATTATTATTATTATTATTATTATTAATATTATGAATATTATTATTAATATTATTGATATTACTATATTATTATTATTCATATTACTATTATTATCATTATTATTAATCTAATTATTATTATTATAAATTTTAATAATATTATTATTAATATTATTAATTATAGAAATTATAACAATAATAATAATATTAATAATGACATTATGAAAATAAAATTGATATAATTAACGGTAAATATGTATTACATGTACATATTTGTGTAAATTTGTGTAAATTCTCCACAGGCTGGGTTATCATTCATGGGAGAGTTAAGCTTGGTTAAAACTTTACCTTGTTAAAACTTTTTCAAATCCATATCTAAAACTCAATCCTCATTCACTCTCAGTAAAAGTAAATTATGATCCGAAAAATCAAAATAGACAGACACATTTTTGCAAGCTCAAAAGTAGGACAAACAAACGGCCCACCTTAAAGAGTCATTTTATTTTGTTTTAGGGGCCCAATGATACCAACAATGTAAGCCGCCAAATTCTGATTGAAAATTGAAATTCAAACTAAGAATAGATGACCGAGTTCCTCACTGACTGACACGTAGCAGTTACTGTTTTCTTTTCACCCCTTCGAGTTCCAACTCCCAACCCAACCAGGGTCAAAACAGTAACACCCGAAACTTTACTTAACCCTTTTTAAATTGTGACATATTTTGTTCCTCCTCTCACAGAAAAAAAAAATGGCAAAAGCAAATGCAAATGCAAAGAACAAATCCACTGGGGCGTCCCACCCTCCCTACTTCCAGGTAACACCCTCTCTCCAATTCCAGATTTTAATGACAGCGTTTTCATTTTGTTACGGTTTTCTTTCAGATGATCGCAGACGCAATAACGTCGTTGAAGGAACGCACCGGTTCGAGTCAGCCTGCAATAGCCAAATTCGTGGAGGACAAGTACAGCAAAGTGCTTCCTACCAACTTCCGTAAACTTCTCTCCGTTCAGTTGAAAAGTTTGGTCAAATCGGAGAAGCTTTACAAGGTCAAGAACTCCTACAAGCTTTCTTCTCCGCAAACCGAGAAACCCAAAACCGCTCCGAAAGAGAAGAAGGTGACGGAGAAGACGAAGAGTCTGAGTCAGGTGAAGACGCCGGAAGCCCTGACGAAGAAAGCCCTCAACAAGAAGAAACAGGTGGCGGCGGTGGATGCCTCTGGAGGAGGGAAAGTGAAGCGTTTGAGTCAGGTGAAGACCCCCGAGCCGATGAAAAAGAAGAAGTCCAATTTATCTCCTGCCAAGCGCAAGATCACTCCTAAACCTTCCAAGGCCAACAAGAAAGCTAGGAAATGAAATGAAACCACTTCTTGTGTTTGTTTATGATAGATAGCCTATTCAAAACATTATCTGCATACAGTGCTTCTGTCCTGTGTTAGTTTTTTTTTTTTTTTTTTTTTTTTTTTTTTTTTTTTTTTTTTTTTTTTTTTTTTTTTTTTTTTTTTTTTTTTTTTTTTTTTTTTTTTTTTTTTTTTTTTTTCTTTTTCTTAGTTTGTTTAGTTCTGTTGCCTTCCAGTGGATTGTTGTTATTATCAGGTTATGACAGTTTACGAACGCAATGTGCCAGTTTAATCTCAGTTTTAGCGAGAAATGTGTTCCTGACATTTCGGTTTTATAAGCTAATCAATTTTGAATTGTCTTTGTCTGTTTTAGTACAAGGAAATCAGGGATCAGCAAACATGTCGAAAGATAACATCGGTTAGTGCATTTTTTCTCCAACTTCTTGTTTATCATCCTGTGTTTTTTCATTTGCCACACCCCTAGAATAAATCTTATGACTTGCCTGTTACCCTTTTGTCTTTGGAGTAACCAACTTTTTGAGTTGTAGAAGCGGATTACATTAGTTATCTAACGATTGAATATTGGATAATGATATGCTTCATACTTTCTGCAGATGTTGGCTATTATTCTTTTTGTATTCTTTCTCAAGTAACTTTCTGTTATCTTCAGCCTTGATTTCCATGTGCCAATGTAAATTTTGATGTTGCCTTGTTTTCTATGTGTAATTTTTATGGCAAACTAGCCTAGCATCGTGGTTGTTGTTTGGGGTGATGTGGTAAAATGGTCAACATCACATGTCTCCCTATACTTGTATTTGGATTTTGGTTTAAAACAACAACAACGTTGGAGCCAATTCACTCCATGTAAATGTTAAACAAACACACCTAGTCTTGAGGCTTCAACTTTCTTAGACGTAGAATATGACTAGAAACGCCATCAAAAGGATAATTTATAATGCATGAAACAAGATATGTAGCTAAAAAACTCGATCACTACCTAAGCCTTCATGCTAGTGCCAACCATGAACTAGTCCCAGTTAAACAAGGATCTTTATCTTTGATATCAACTCCCTTTCTTTCGCATAAATCACCCGAGTCACATACCCGTTTAACAAACCTTAGTTGTGAATCCGCATTGTCTTGTTTGTTCTACGACCAAAGCATGCTCCAACTTCAGAGAAACTTGAAACCCTGACCACAAACACCATCATCATTCACGGTTTTCCAAGTACCTCCGTAACATTTCACAGACCTTTAAACCCAAGCAGCAAATCTTAGCCGCCAAACCCTCACCACCGTGAAATCCTCGTAGCAAAACACGCTGCATAGTAAAATAACTGTGCATGACCTTGAAACACAATCACAAATCTCCCTCTTAAACTTACGATGAACTCACCAAAATTATACTTATCAGTATCCATTCAAAATCCACCCAAGGGCGTGCTACGTCCATTTGGAAGAAAAATAATTCATGCACACCAAATACTAGTTAACACTTGGATGAGCTAAAGAGAAAAAAAAGTACAGGTGAGTGACAGTGATGACATACGACACCTTTACATATCATGAATTTCTTGTACTCCTCTATTTCTGCCTTTTTATATTACTTATCGTACCCTTCTCTCTCTTTTTCTTTTTTTGGAACTGAATGCTAATTAGCAACAAGGTTTTGATATGGAGTATTTGATATATAAAAATGGCTATATATTATAAAACAAAATTAAGGAAACAAGGTTTATTGCAGAGTTTAATGCAATAGGATTTGTTAGATGTAATTCATGTCAATTATGTTTGGTACTTTCTTCTACTTAAGTACTGCTAAGGGATCACGAAGTCTTTCACGGAGTATATGATGCTTCATTCTGCACAGTAAATCATTTTTTGTGTTATGGTGTATTGAACTTCATGCTAATTAAAAAGCCTGGTAAATAATCATTGAATCACTTTACTTATCTTCTTCTAGATTTAGAAAATGGATTTAGAAAATAAATTTGAGTTCGATTTAAAATAAAATTGTGTAAGAAGTTTGATTATTTAGATTAAGAAAAAAATAATAAAAAATGAAGAAAGATTTTATAAAAATTTGTAAAATATGTGATTGGTAAAATAATTTTTTATTAGATAAAATTATATAATTAAAATTAATTTAATATTAAATATAATTAATTTATTGGATATAATTGATAAATTATTATCATTATTATTATTGTTTTAATTGATGGAAGTATAGAAGTATCAATTATTTTAAAATTAAAATTAAAATAACAATTTTAAATTATTATGGTTAATAATATTATTATTTTATAAATTTGTTTTCATTATTATGACAATTTTTTATTATTATTATTTTACAATTTTATTATTATAATTATTATTTTTATTATTATAATTATTATTTATGATTTATTATTTTTATTATTATAATATTTTTTAAATAAATATTATTACTATTTTATTTTTATAACTATCTTAGTTTTATTATTTTTTACAAATTTATTATTAATATTTTTTATTTTTTCACTTTTATTAATATTTTATTTTTATTATTTTATAACTTTATTAAATTTATTATTGTTTTTGTTATTATTATTATTATTATATTTATTTAATTATATAATAAAATATAATAACAAAATTTAACATTCCTCGCAAATCCTCGAACCCATACTAAGAAAGAATAATGTAAACGTTTCACCATGTTTTACATTTTTATTAATATTTTATTTTCTGATTTCCGTGCTTTCATTATAAATCTTTTTCTTTATCTTTCGTTTAACAAATCCGTTTCTAAAAAGAAACGCACCGTCAATATTTTTTTTCATTTCAATTCAACAACAATTTTAAATAATTTTAAATCATTTAAATAATTGAAGTTATCATGAAGAAGTTATATCAACCAATAGCTGCAAAAATCATCCATAAAGATAATAAAATGCATGTATTCACCAACAGTTGTGAGTGTATTGATTCATATACCAATGTTAATCGATTGCAACAAATCATCATCTCTTATCCCTCTTTTATCCCTGACATTTTGGAAGGATCTTGCCTTTTTACCATTAACAAAAGTATCAAAATTAAAGAAGTTTTGTTATAAACATTACCTTTAAAAATCTTTAAATTTTTGGCCTAAAGTCTTAAATGCCCATGTCATAACATAGAAGTTATCAATCCTCTGGTCTCACTCTCTACACTAGACTTAACCTACGTATCATTCACATTTAGTGTATAAGTTTATAACAAAGAAATTTAAACCAACAATGACTAAATTGAGACTAATAACGAAATAACCACTACCAAACTAATAATCTTGACCACTTACTTACCTAGAGTTGAAACTTTCACATGATTCGATACTTTTGTCTATGTTTACAAAAATATTTGAAGAAAGTTCTTATCTAAAAAAGATGATAAGTTTTTAAAATAAACACAAGAAAAATCCGTACGTTACAATTTTTTTACAAATTCGAGAAAACTTTTCTATTGTATTATTCACTCCAATTTCAGGTGAGTCCTTCTCTTGTCAACTAGATTCCTTTCATACTAATTAAAAAATATATTTACAAATGTAATTTCACAGAAGAATTAAATATATCATGGAGATTACAATCTAATAGTTTTTTTTTTTAACAAACTCTCACTCATATATAACTTAAATATTCTCACTCATATATAACTTAAATATTCAAGTCAAAGTTGTTGGAGCTATTGCTAATATATTTTTTGATGAATTCAATGAATCTTTTATAAAAATAATATTCAAGATTTTTTTAACAAACTCTCACTTATATATAACTTAAATATTCTCACTCATATATAACTTAAATATTCAACTCAAAGTTGTTGGAGTTATTGCTAATATATTTGATGAATTCAATGAATCTTTTACAAAAATAATATTCAAGACTTTGATGTGTATTATTGTGTATGTGTGTGTTTGGTCTTTAATTTGTATGTAAATTTTCATTTTCAAGTTGTTTGATAAAGAAAGCTGTTAAAACTATTTGAAACTAATTTTGGTGACAACATAATTTTCATTAATTAAGAGATATTTTAATCTATTAAAATATTATTATTTGAAGTCCAATATGATTACATTGAATATTTTAATAGATTATTTTATCGAATCAATCCGTTAAAATAACTTAAAAACCTTAAGGTCTGTTTCAATCTTTTATAATGAGTTTTTAATATGTTAAAATTGTCCTATACTTTTAGAAGAATGTGATCAATCTATTTGAACAGGTTGAAAATACAATAATCTATTCTTTTTTTCACTTATAAGTGATATCAACATATTAAAACTTAGTTTAATCCATTAAATATAACTGAGCGTACTTTATATAACTCTCTTATCTTCATCTCATTTAACACAAATTTGGAAATCTAAGTTTTGTGTCTTTTCCAAAAACTGAGAAAGTTTGTACTGAACAAAAGATATTTTTTTGGAGTTTTTTTATGGTGTTTTTCCATATTAATCTACTTGATTGAAGGAGAAATTTGTGTGTTCACATGAAACTTTCTCTTTGTCCTTGTACTCATGGTGAATTAGGTGATATTGTTTCAATTGTATTTTCTATTTCTTGTAAGGTTATTGTTCTAGATAGAGTTTCTGGACTCAGCTTAGTAAAAGGGTGTTATTGGTGTAGTGTCTTGCTCTTGTAGGGTTCAAGAGTGATGTTTTTGGTATTTTTTTGTACTGCTTTTGTTGTGTAAATATTTTTGATATAGTGAAAGTTTGACTAGTGTAATTGAGCAACTAGATGTTTTAAACTTTAACACATTAAAAGGGACTTAACCAAATTCTAAAATTGATACACTCTTTAAAGATTCATTCTAAAAAAGTTTTTGAAAAATCTTGATAGTTCAGTTTACCTCCTCTCTAGAATTCGGCCTTTAATTTTAACAAAAGTTACCCTAGAATGCAAGGTATGTGGTCTTGTTTATAGAGAAAATACTATTACAACAGACACATGTGAAACACGCCTAAGAATAATGAGGAAGTCACGTGAACGATGTTTCTAGTTTTAGAACACTATAATTACTAGACGATTTCACAAGACAATTCAGGTTTCAATATACACTATAAAACTAGATGGTCTACTAAGATAGTCTAACAGTGTTAGATGGTTTAAGAACCTTAAAGACAAGATTTTACTAGACCATTATCACAAATCTCCACCATGGTTTAGAACAAATCTTTTGAGCAAGAGTTGTTATCTGCTACTAAGCCCATTACAGGCTGAATTTCCAATCAGTTGGATCAAATCCAAGCAATGACAAAACTTGTTGCCTAGCAGAAACTTTGTAATCATGTTAGAGGAATTATGATCTATTGAGACTTTCATCCCCTTCACAGATCCTTGTATAATTTCCTCTCTTACAAAATGTAGCTTCACATCAATGTGTTTAGTTCTTTCTTGGTAGACTTGGTTCTTGGGCAATTGTATTGCATTGTTACTATCACAATAGACTATGATAGCCCAGTCTTGCATCTCAACTCGTTGGCTAGACCCTTTAGCCATAAAGCTTCCTTCATAGTGTTAGGGAATTAGATCAACAAATTCACTCAGAAAATCTATCGCACAAACACCTACAATAACACACAAACAACACATTATCCTAATTGGTAGAAGGTAAAAGTAAAAGAGAAAGAAAAGAGAATCACACTAGAAACTTATTGTGGTTTGATTGAAGTATTAATGAACTTCACCTACACCCACAAAGAAATTCACTATAGCATAAAGATTACAACTTTGGAGTTTCTCTCTCAACAAACTCTCAATTAGACACAACTCAAACGTTCAACTCAAAGTTAGCTTCTACGGAAGGTACAAGGTACAAGGTTATAGTTATAGAGCAAATATTGTTATAACTAACACATGTGAAACATGCCACTAGACTATTTCATTAAACAATCCAGGTCTCAGTAAATGCAACGAGACTAGATGTTTTTAAGATAGTCTAGCAGTGTCAAATGGTCTAGAAACTTCAAAAACAAGATTTTACTGGACCATTCTTGATAGACAACTTCTATAATGGCAGTGACTCAACTTGAGTGGTTAACAACGTCACTACCTTCAATAGAATGACCTTCCAACTAATAATAATACCATAAGCAGTGAAAAATTAGCCTATGAAAGACTTTCTAGTGTCCAAACACCTAACATGGTTTGAATCAACAAAACCTTCTACGAGAGCATATTTGGCAAACCTCTAACACTCTACCATAAATTAAGACTCTTCCAAATGATCCCTTTAAATAACGAAGAATCCACTTAAAAGATTGCTAATGAGTTTGTCCAGGAATAGACTTGAACCTACTAACAATGCTTACAACATAGGCTATATCAGGATGCATGCAAATCATAACATACATAATAGTACCAACAATGTTAGCATATGTAAAACTGTCCATATAACATTGTTCCTCCGTCGTCTTAGGAGACTATTCATCACTTAAATTGTAATGAGACACAATAGGTGTGGATAAAGGTTTTAAATTTGTCATCCCAAAGTTATCAAGAATTTTTCTAAGATAGGTCTCCTCTAAGACAAGTATAAACGCTTCAAATCACGTCGCCTGGTGATCTCAATCCCCAAAATCTTCCTAGCACTATAAGGTCATTCATCTCAAACTTGTTAAGCTCAATTTTAACCTTTTGCACCTGAATTTATTGTTGTTTACTATTAGAATATTATTTACAAACAACAACAATACAATGAACATACGGTCTACTGAAGATTGAAGTAGATGTATGTACTATACTTGTTACTTTCAAAATCAATGCTTTCAATAAACTCATCAAGGTGTTTATTCCATTACCTTGGGGATTGTTTCAGATCATACAAAGATTTGTTTAACTTACAAACATAATCCTCTTTACCTCCTACCTCAAATCCTTCTAGTTGTTTCATGTAGATGATCTCCTCTAAATCTTTGTACACAAATACAATTTTTAGGTCTATTTATTTCAGCTCAAGGTTAAGCTCAACAACCATGACTAACAACATCCAAATGGATTTGTACTTTACTACAAGAGAAAACATAACATTATAATCTACTGCTTCTATCATAATAAAACCTCTAGCTACTAATCTCGCTGAATTTCATTTACTAAATGTTTCACTGTCTAATATTGTATTATTTGAATATTTTTTAATTTATCATTTAGATTAAAAGTTCTTTTCACATATATTATATATATAAATATCTATTTTGATATAATTTTGTTTTCTGTTATTTAAATCAAAATTAAAGTAATATATATGTATATATATATATATATATATATATATATATATACTAAACACATTAATTATTTAATTATCTAATTATCTTGTCATTTTTATTCCATTTTAATAAGGATAGTTATAATTATATGAATTTATAATTTAATGGCTAAATTGTCAAATTATTTTTTATATGAAATTATAAGCGATATAGTATTTAATAAAAATTACATAAATGATTTCTCTTCATAATAAAAAACAGTAAAATTATTTTTAAAAATTAAAATTGGTCAACGTCAAATTACAAAAACTAATATTATATCGCATAAAAAAACTAATATTACATGCCCCATTTTTTAAATTAAAAAAATATATTTTTCTAAAACTTATATATTCGTAAAGTAATATGTGTTAACAAATATTTGTTTGGTTATCATGTAATAAATAAGATTCATTGATTTTATTAGTAATTATTTTCATAAAGTAATTTAGCTTACAACTTTGGTAAGGTGATATCTTAAATAAGATTTTTTTTTTTTTTATCAACAATACAAATCTAAAGTCTTACTTTAGAAACTTTAGTCAAAACCAACATAAGGTTGATTGAAGGTTATAATACATATTTTTTCGTATAATAATTTCTCAAGTGAGACAGTAAAATGAATTAAATAATTTTTTAGTATCAGTATGTTATAGACATGAAATATTCATCAATTTTTATAAATGACTTTATTTTCTTCATAAATTTATTTTGTTACTGTTACTGATATTTCTTTCCATTTGCACTTTTTTTATTCTTAATTATCGAATTCAAAGCCTTATTTAAGAAATTCGCTACGCATTGGTCAAATTTATTTCATAATTAGATAATAGTTGATATGATAAAATAGTTACTAATTATTTTCAATTATAATTATTTAATCAACATACTAAGATATAATTAATATGTTTAAAAATGTTCTTATAGAAATTTTATATAACTCACAATTATATATGTGTAATATTATATTTTAAATTTCACATGTTTAAGATTTTTTTTTCATAAATACCTATACAAGGAATAAAAATAACTTAAATCTAATTACTCATTATTATACCTATTTGAACTGTGTTGACTCTACATAAAATATAAGTTTCAGTTTCTTATTAAACAAATCCAATGCATTTTTTTATAAGAGAAAAGCAAAAAAATATATAGAACAACATTTTCATTGTAGCTAAAGGAAGAGTCATTTTAACATACACAAAATTTAAAACATTTTAATTTCTCAAGACAATTGTCTTCTGTTAACTTTAGATACTGTAAGACGGTGAAAATACTTCAGTTTGCCTTCATTTGGCAATAATAAATAGTAACAATGTTAAATCAGTACAAAGAACCAAAATATACAAAAATTTATTTGTTTGAGAAGTAAAGCTTATAGCTTTGACGTATAATAACTTGGTTTCTAAGTTACATTGATTTTTATATTTTAAAATACATTAAAAATTTAATACATATTGAGGACAAAAAGTAAAAGAGAATCTGAACTGTAATTTGATGTCTGTGAATTGCTGAGATTCTTTACTTACTTGAGCTGCACTCCAACGTCACAAAATTCTTCCCTTTAGCTATCACCTTAGACCTCAATTAGTGGTTGACGTTAATCTATTGATGTAACCATATAATTTAAGTTATACCTAACGTGGTGACAGAATTGGCATTATTGATCGAATTGATGTTAAGCTACCTGAAAATAACCAATCTCTGTGTTTCAACACAATCAATGACAAATAATGCCACCAACAGCATTGTCGTCCGATAATAAGAACAACATAAAATTCAAATCCTTTCGGTGTCTGTTGATTCCATTATCTCATTCCTTCCTGCTATACCAACTGCTACCTCTTAGAGTTTAATTCCTGTTCCATCACTTACTTGGACTTAATAGTTGTTTTTTTCTTTACTAAGATGTGTTTTCAAATTTACGTCATTATTTTAAGTTAAGAAGATGGTAATGACATTATTCGAGTGACGCTTAGTGTATCTATAGAAACTTTAAATAATTATGCATATATTTGATTATTTGTTGTACGTGTTAACGTGATAATGTTCTTATCATTAATTTGATAAAAAACTTTCTTGACTCGTTTAAAAAAATTAAACAAAATAAATAATATTTTAAATAGCAAACGAAATTGATTAAGACATGTTAATAATTAGATACAAAGAGCTATGAAGCTCTTATTTCAAATAATGAAAAGTTAAAATTAAATAAGAGCGATGATATGAGTCAATTTATTTTGTTGTGGGTCTATTTATTGTGGACCACCCTCCATTGGACAAGCTGAAAACGAGTATATGTAACCATAAAATTTATAGCATAATTATGAGTTTACGAATCCATAAGTATAACTTTAGAAAAAAAATTAACTACTATTTACAATTTTTTAATCTTAAATTTGAGTATCTATAAGAACATATTTTTATAAGTATAACATTTGAAAGAAAATTTTAAATATTAATAATTTATTATTTACTGTAAATAAACAAATACAATAAATATTAAAATCAAATACGAAATAAAATTTAAACTTGTACTTATAAATATATAATATTAATAAATTAGTAAATAATATTATTTAACAAATAATTTTACACAATAATAAAAAAAATTAAAAATAAAAAAACTTACGTTTGTTGCAGGGCAGTAGGGAGAAATCCATTTTACAGGTTATACGAAGTAGACTTATGCAAGCTGATCAACTTAGCCTTCCCATTTTTGTAGGCCGTGAACCACTCTACGTAACTCAGTTATCCCTAAATTTGATCACAAAATAAATAAATTTATGTTATTATCATTTTATACTTCAAATATAAATATTTTCCAATATTTTCTCAGATTTTTACAGATTACATGGATACTTCCTTTTTTTAAATTCAAAACAAACATTTTTTTTGTTTTTAAAAATATTATATTATTACCTCTTATTAAATTATATATATATATATATATATATATACCTCCTTAAATTTTTAAAATATTATATTTATAACTTTATTGAGGAAAATAATCCCAATAGTAAAAAATTAGAAAATGTAAGTGTAAACTTATGTAGTATTATTAAATTTTAGTCTTTAAAATAATTAGTTTATATCGTTACCAACATTGCAGGTGACAATTATCCCTTAATTATTACTCTTTTATGTTAGGAAGTCAAATTTAACTTTAGTGCTACCCCACCTATTCCTGGGTACCACGCACTGTTAGGAACCAAAGAAAAGCAAAATTAATTTTTCTTGCAGGAAGCTAGATCGAGGAGTTTCACAGCAAGACCCGTACTATCCAATTCTACATTATATTCAACATATAATTTATATTTTAAACATACTTATTAATTTTTATAATAATTGTCTTATAAACCCTAAAGATAAAATATAATTAGATAACTGTGTCTTATACTACTGAGATATATTTACTAAACTCTTTAAATTTTATAGTTATGCTTGTATATTAAAAACATTTTTTTAGAGAATATTAAAAGTTTCATCATACATGTGTGTATTTTTTTTTTCTCTATCAGTTTTTCGGACCAGTTTAATTTTCTTTTATTCGTGTATGTCTTTTAATCTGATTTTAAGTAATTAAAATATAACTTTTTTGTAGACAATATTTTATATATTACATATTAAACGATTTCTTGATCTTTAATTACTCAAAGTTAATAAAAACATAATTAATAATTAATACTAAAGAATTTTTTGATAAAACTTATTATCTAATCTTGGTTAAGAAAAGTTTCATATTTACAGTTGTATCCGTAGATCCATTATAACACTTATAGCTCAAAATTTCTTTTCTTTCTCTTTTTCTCCTTTTTCATCTTTTATTATTTTTTATTTTCTAAAGTCAATTTCAGATTAATGCCTATTCATTTTACTCTAAAGCAATTACTTCTCAAATTCCTCTTTCAAATCTTAAAATATTTTTTTATATCTTTTAAAAAATCTTAAAATATTTTTTTATATCTTTTAAAATAATTAAAATAAAATCGTGTCACCATAACATCATTTTGGTGGAAGATAACAATATTACAATTATAAGAATTTGACTTTTTTATTTTTTCTTTAATTATTTTAAATATTAGGGGTTAGTTTTTTTTCTTAATTATATTAAACGTTAGGGACGTTACAAATTAATTTTATTTTCAATTTTTGTATTTTTTTAATTATTTTAAAGGTTAGGAGTTACAACTTAATTTCATTCTCAGTTTTTTTTAATTATTACCGTTAGGGAGGTTACTTCTTAATTTTATTTTCAATTTTTTCATTTTCTTAATTATTTTAAATGTTAAAAGAGGGTTGCAACTCGTAGTTTTTGAATTTAGAATAGGTTAACTAAAATTGTGGGACAATATCATGTTTTCAGTTTTGTTTTCCCACACTAAATCCTCGGATGTGAGCAGTATTTTTGTTCAACTAATTACATTATTACTAAAGTCGTGCAGAGAGCATGATTTTCTTTCTAATTTTGATTAAATTAATCTTCACTTAAAAAATAATGTTATTGTCGTACGATTTCATCCATTTTACTCATTTTGAAAAATAAAAATTTTATGTCTATTTTCGTAAATACATAATCAAATTGCACCATTTTGGTGTGTTTGCATTTATAATATCATAATTTATTTTAGAGTACATTTTTACTTCATAATATTTTTATTATTAATATTTCGCTTTTATTTGTAAATAATTTATATTTTATTAGTCTTATTAGATACAAATTTTAATTATTTAAACTGATTTACCTTTTAATTTGTGTTTTTGTTGATTTACTGACGAATATATAGGCATCTAGATTGGCAAAGACATTTCTTTTTTTACTTCTTGAACTTCAACTTGAGGACAATTCTCTTTTTACTTCTTGAATTTTAAACTATTCTTAAATGAAGGGATTTATTTAAATTTTTGTTTATATTTAGATAATATTATGGTTAATAAAAATAATGGTTGTTTGTTTGAAAATATTTGAATTGATGAATTATATTTGTATTGTTATTGACTTCATGCTGGGTTTTGATGAGTTTAAATTGAGAAATATTTTTTATAATATAAAATTTATGCTTTATAATATGTTATATTTAGGATATTTTGAACTCGTTGACCATTTGATAATTTTGAAAATGAAATCGGTGTTGGGAAAATTTATAAAATTGTTGATTTTGTATAATTCGTCTAGCAGATGAAGATTTATTTATTTAATGAAATTCATCCAAAGAGTTAGGGTTAATTTCATAATTAATTAGTTTAGTGGATTATGATTCGTCATAGATTCACTAGACATGAATTAAAATCCAAATGCAATTAGGATAATTTCCTAATTAAATCCACTTAATAAAATTTATTTCAGTTAGCAAATAAGTCTTGTTGTAATTAGCATGTTTGACTTTAGTTACATGAATTGAAATGATTATAAGTATTTATATATATATATATATAGTATATGATTTGCACATGAATATTGATATGTTATATACTAATTATGATTAAATTAATGTATGACATTTGAGATTGAATTGTTTGAAGTTACATATCTGGAATGTTATAGCTTTCTACTCAAGATATTAATGACATAATCTATTACTAGAAGAAGATATCCTTATTTCACTAATAGTCTAAATCATATAGATTAAAACATTGGGTGGTAAGAAGTTGAGGGAGAGTTTGACACCAATGGAACACGGCTTTAGTGAAGTTATTTGTGCAATAAGCTCATTTTGACTTTTGGAGTTTAGTTTTGTAGATTGAATATGGTTGAAATGAGTTAGGTGTTAGTTTCTAGTAAGACACGCACATGCACATGAACGCGTGCATGTCCATACAACCACACACACAAGACACCCATCCACCACACCCACACACACCTACCCCACACACACACATACTCGTGCACACACAACACATACATACACGAGGTAGTTTTGGATGAACTTAGAACTTTATGTTTTATATGTTTATCTGTATATTGTGGATGAATATATTTATTTTGGAATACTTAGTTTTGTATACCCTATTTTGTATATAATATATGGATCTTGATGTGTGTATAAATGGACCCTTTTCTTTCCTTAAGGAGATACACATTCATGCAAAAGTACTATAGGTAATTACTTTGAAGATAATTCAATTATTGTACATGAAGTTATTCATCACATTAACAGGAAAGCAAGGATTGGAAGCCATCAGGGTAAACCCTGAAAAGACTTGTGATAGAGTAAATTGAGACTTTTTTTCTAACAACGCTCATTGAAGTTGGCTTACCAAGTAGAATAGTGGGTTCAATCTTGTGGGATTTTAGAGTGAAGGTTTATATATTCTTTTAAATGATTTTAAACTTAAGAATTTAATTTGTTTTGCATAAGATAATGAGATCCTATTTCTCCTTACTTACATGTTCTTCATATGGAAAAGCTTGTCTTTCATATAAATGATCAATGTATGAAGGGAGATTGGCAACATATTACCATATCAAGAAAGAGACCTCTTTTTGACCCATTTTCATTTTGTTGATGATGTTTTATTATTTTTTTTATGACCTTCAAGGAGCATAAGTGTTTAATCTCGACCATTTTAAATTATTTTGTAATGAATCAAATTTCAAGCTTAATTTCCAGAAATGTAGATTTATATGCTCAAAAGGACTCATTTATGAAAAGATTGATGTCTTGAAATGCTATTTGAGAATTCAAAATAAAATAACATTAATAGGTAACCAATTGTTAATTAAAAGAGTCACTAAATAGCGTTCAACCATATAATTACGAAGATATAAACACACCTAGAAAATTAGAAATGGAAGGCTTTATATAAAGCAAATTGTGTTTAACTTACAAACTTTATTTTTCCTTTATACCTAAGTACACACACTTTTTCTTTGCAATGGTATTTACCAAGATATAAATTGGTATAATAGCATGCAAGCCTATGCTATGATTCAAAATTATGACTAATAGAAACTAAAATAGGTGAACTACAAAGAAGTAAAAAAATTAAACCTATTGGTGAGTTATGTGTCAAAGATGCCCTACAAGTTAATATCTATTTTATTTGATAAAGCTAATATAAAATCACTTTCGATATACATAAAAATCATTGGTTTCAGTCCTATTGTACCGAAATCTACATGATGATTCCTATATTTGGAAAAATGTTGTTGATGTGATAAACCTAGTCAAAAATGGTTTTAGAATTAGACTAGATGTAGGTCAATCCAGTTTTAGCTCGGTACATGTGAAATTTGTAAAGAGATTCAATATGTGCATATTTCAAACTCTCAATTTAGTACAATAAGAATTATGGAATCAACAAAATTAAAGTCATGGTAGACTTTATATGCAACTAAAAAACAGTTCAAGCTTTTTCAACGTTATTTATGCAAGGCTTAAATCAGTGCACTACCTTTTAAAGGATGATCTAGATTAAATGGATCTTAAGATGAAGGTACAAGATTGAACGTTACACTAAATGAGACCTGACACACATTGATGACCCTTTCAAACTTTTTTAAAGTTACACAATGCATATATCAATGTTCCATCTGTTAAGGAATGATCATATAATTAAAAGTTCTTTAATGTATAATATTGAACAAAAATCACCTACTTTCACATTCTTCTATATATAAGTTCAATGGTTATGTTACACCCTTTTTACTTTAGAATCAAGACATTTTTATAGGCTTTTGAACCTAGTTTAGAATATTCAAAAATGAGTTTTTTTTTTTTTCTAAAATAGTGTGGTTTGTTCTTTTTGTTTCCACATGACATACCATATACAATATTATAACACACTCTTAGATGAAAGGGGGGTGTGGGGAAAGGGGGTGTGGAGAGGTGTCAAGTTTTGACCTTCATCCAAGAGTATGATGGAGTTGAGATTTATGGAAGAGGATGAAGTGAGTTAGGTTAAAGGTGTCATAATTTGTCCTATAAATCTTATGAACTTAGCATACATTTCAATAAGAAAAATTAGACTTAAACGTTATCATTTCATAATCACGAACATTTGTTGAAATCTAAAAAAACATTTAGATAAGTTTTTTTAATAGTACTCATTAATACTTCTAAAAAAGCTTATCTAAATGCTTACTAACTTATAAATATAAGAAAATTTTGTGTAGGTTAATTTTCACTTAATATTTTTCAATAAGTTCAACGATTACTCTTTAGAGAATGAAACTTGACAAATAGTTCAAAGATTTTACAAATTCATCGTTTTCGCTTAGTTTTGACGAGAATAACAATTTTTTTAATATAGTTTTCTTAAAATTTAGTTTTATAATCTTTATATAAGTTTTAATTTATTTTTTATTAAACATTTCAAATAATATAAACAATTAAATTATTAACAATAAATACTAACTTAAAATAGTAGTAACATTTAAAAATAATTAATTAAAGTATTTATTTTTGGTATTACATATAATCTTAGAAGTTATGGGGTACTCCATACATCTTTCCGACGAAGTAATTCTTTATTAATGCAGTTGTCGCAATAAATCTTAGATAACATGCTGCTTCACAATGGTGGAACAAGATACTTTTTTGTTTTGTTTCGAATTTTAAGAATGGAACAAGAAAGTTAAGTTTTCCACCTGCCAGGATCGAAATTGCTTATTAGAGGAGGATCCTGATTAATATGCAAAATATTTGTTCTTGAATGACACTTTCGGAATTACGTATTCATTTTTTTATGTTTTAATTGCCATTATATTTAACTTTTTAACCAACACAATTTTTGTACATATACTAAAAATAACGCATAACATGAAACTATCTAATTGAACTAGAGTGAAAAGTAAAACCAAAAATAGAAAAAAGCAACAGGAAATGGGCAAAAGCAGAAACAGTAGCATGAGATAGGAAACCTCGGCACGTGCGAGACGAAGTACATTAATTAGGGGAAAATGACGTTGTTGATAAACTCAGCTACCAGAGTGGCTGTCGCATTTAATGTACCTCTTCGCACATCTCACCACCTTCTTCTTCTTATTATATATATATATTATTATATACATAAATAAATATATTTATATATTAATGTGAGAAATTATTTATTTATTAAAGTAAGGAAGGCTAGGATCAGTACTGCACAAACACCCGGTGTCATCCTTGCCAATGCCATGTGTTATTTCGTCTGCATGCACCTAACTTAATTATCCCCTTTCTTCACTCTTCCATTTCTCACCCACCCCAACCCCGTTTTATTTGCATTCCGCGTAAGAGAGAGAGAGCGAGAAAAAAGGAAGATGGAGGGTATCACGGCCACCGTGTGCAAGGGCGTCAAAGAGTATTGGAGGAGGAGAGGCTACCGGCGGCTAAACCGGTCGGGTCGGAGAAGGAGGAATCGGGTTGAGCTGGGAAGCACCCGAACCGGGAGGGCTCGGTTCTGGCGGTGGAGGATCAGACTCGCACCCAAGATCCGAATCCGAAAAATCCCCTCTCCCAAGAAGGTTCTGCTTTGGGTGAGGGATGCCTACGTGCGGATGATGCTGGGCTTGGCCAACTCACGCGTCATGAACGCCGGCGCCTCAGCTTCGGGCTTCGGTGGGCCCCTGGCAGCTGTTGACACCTCCTTCGCGGGCTTCGGTCGGGCCCACCCCAAGGAGTACGACGACAAAGCCATCATCCAGATCTATAAATCCATCCTCATGGCGCATGGAGCGTTAGTGCCTCCCGCAGAAATCGCTTGCCCGCGCTGACCGTGACGGTAACGGTAACGGTAACGGTAAGGGTTAACTGTGGAAGCACCCTTTTATCATAAACAACTGTTGGATACTACTCCGGCCAAGCCAATAACCTCGTGTTAACTAATTTGTTCCTTTCTGGCATTCTATCAAAATTTTAGTTACTCTATAATGGCGTTTAGGTTTACTTTTAGCGTGATTCTGTCGATTAGATAGACTCATTCTTCTTCTCAACGCCCCAGTTCTCAAACTCACATGTCATATTGTGAACATCACTGGAATATAGAAAACGCAAATTTTTATTATGAATGGCAAACGCGGAACTATTGATTCCGAGGTTAATTTATGTTCGTAATATGTGAGTCCTTTTCCTCGTTATGCGCCGAAAAACACAGTTCTAGTAGTCAACCTAAAATCTGGAATCCAAATGCTACAACTTTTTACGCAGGTACTTTTATATTATCTTTCTTTACGAAAGAATTTTGTTGGTTGAAAGAAAGCATTGGCCACTTGAAATATTATTACTTTTACTGAAAAATGGTAATAATAAAAGTTTTAGGTATCTCGATCATAGGAGTTATAAATGATGATACGTCATTAAGTAATTATATAATATATAAAAAGAGCTAAAATTTAGTGAGTGTTTACCTTAATTTTCGAAAAATGACATTGAGTATAGCATAGCTTAATCTTTGAAAATGCCATTGGGTGCTACCTGTTGTATTGTTTAAGAGTATTTGAGAAGGTACGACTCCAACATTTTTTAATTAGCCCTTGTTTGTATTGTTTAGTATATCAGATTGTTTTTAAAGTGAATAATGGAATGCACGATGTGCATGAATTGCGGTTTCGTAATAAATTTGTCGTCGTTCAAATTCTTTACATGGAGATACTTATATGTTATATCTAAAATTTATTTTTTTTACTATTATATTTTGTAATTTAGTAAATGAAAAATTATATCTAATTGGCTACTAACAAATAAACAAAATTAATTTAATTATTAAGAGTGCATATGTATATAGTAAATATAAATATATAAATAAAAGATATCAGTATGATTCTCATCATCAATTTAAATAATAGAGTTTGAGCTTGAGTTAATTAAATGATTACATTTATTTTGAAGCACATGGTAAAAATACTTGAGATTTGAGATTTTGGTCATTGTGTTGTTATTTCCGATAAAAAAAAATGGATGGAAACAAATTTTGAAGATAAAAAAAAAATGTTATGTATTCGTTTTATTTAAGCTTTGAATTTGAGTACTCTAAACTTTTAGACATTAACTAAAATTACGTCAATACAATATATTAGGTCATCACGTTAAATTTCTAAAGACGACTTAAAAGCAACCTGTTTGATTTTTTTTATCACTATAACCATATAGACTTCATTTCTTACTTTATAATAAATTAAAATTTTCAAACACTTAAGTTGTAGTTTTAGACAAAATTATTTCTTATTAATTATTTTACATATAACTAAAATAAAATAAAAAAATCAAAGGCTTCTTTAAATAAAGGATTGCAAAGAAAGAAAAAAACATCAATTGTAACAATAAAGAATTGTTATACAAACTTGTAGAAGCAAGAAATCGATAAAGTTTAAAGTAAATTATCAAAATAAATATAAATGTAAGAGGAAAGCAAGCAGTAGCGAAAATTTAAGATACAAGATATAATAAAAGACTTAAAAACTAAAGGGCAAAATACAATAAATGATGAAAAACATGAATGATAGGAAAAATATACAGGAAATTATCAAAAGTAAAAGATAAGAATGCAAATTACCAAAAAATAAAATATAACAATGCAAAGTAAAACATAAATTTGGTGACTAAGTATTCTCAATTTTTTGTTTGTCATTTTTCAGTTTTAAGTCTTACATTGTTTCTCAGTAAGTATAATTTTAAGCACTCTAATTTCAACTACAAAATTCTATATATAGATAATTTATTTGAGCAATTTTCATATGTTATAATTCTTATGGCAAACCTACACTAAGCACATATATAGGCTCTTTTCTCCTCACACAATTTTTTTTTTTCCTAAGGCTTTCCGACAATTTCGTTAAACTTCATTTTAATAAACTTTTACCTTCAATCAATCTTTGTTTATAGAACCATCTTTTGATAGAATTTTTCTATCAATTAAATAAATATCTTCAAATATTATTACTAATGTTTATATTCAAACTTTTATAGTTGCAATTTTATCTAGATTTTATAAGGAAGTTCTGAAAAAAAAAAAATCTTGGAATCATGCTGACATGATAGTATTTTTCTTGAAAGGTTATGGTTGAAAATAATAGTATTCAAATAGTGTCTACAGATTTTAGCTTTTTTGTTTTTCTTAATTATTTTAAATATTAAGGAATTATATCTTAATTTTATTTTTAGTTTTTTAATTATTTTAATTTTAAACGTTAGGGAGTTACAATTTAATTTTACTTTTAATTTTTTTTTTTGTTTTTTACTACTTATTTTCATTTTCAGTTTTTTTTTTGTTTTTTACTACTTTATTTCATTTATTACAACTTAATTTTTAATTTTTTTTTGTTTTTTATGACTTAATTTCATTTTCAGTTGTTTTTCTGAAACTTAATTTCATTTTCAGTTTTTTAAGTATTTCAAACGTTAGGAAGGTTATTTCTTAATTTCACATTCAATTTTTTTTAATTATTTTAAAAGTTAAGGGTTACAAATTGCATCATTATTTCAGCCTTTGTCTCATAAGTGGTGTAATGTGTGACGCCCTTGCACCTCCAAAAGCATATTTTCTTTTTTCTCTCTCCTCCATGCCTCCCTCTTTCATTCTCAAAATTTCTCTCCCTTCTCTTTAACTTTTCTCCTTATATACGTCATCTGTTTTAGAATCTGATCATACCCTACAAGTTAAGAATCATTTCTAACCAATCAGAATTTCAAACAGAGTAAGTTCATATTTGCTCTAAAGATCCCTTAATCTCTGTTTTTTCTTAGGTTTTTGTCATCAATCTTAGTATGGACAGTTGAGAAAAGTATTTCTCTCAACTTAATTAAGATTATACTGAAATTTGGTTTTGTTCTGATGACTTGTTCTAAATCCCTAAAGATTGGGTTAGTGCCACTAGCTAGTTTGGAGGAATTGTT
>Ga0209489_105095_pt1 | contig 23320 bp, 12 predicted proteins | sample SiratrowhiteBW_FD_187527 | JGI IMG/M metagenome (GOLD analysis project Ga0209489, IMG submission 187527) | Root nodule microbial communities of legume samples collected from California, USA - Siratro white BW (SPAdes) (version 2) | ecosystem: Host-associated > Plants > Roots > Nodule | place...
GATGTTTTCCTCAAAAAAAAAAAAAAAAAACGAAAGGAATATTTTATAGCATTACATCACTCTTCCAAGGTCAATTTCTCTCACTTTCATCTAATCCTCTTATTAAACTAGAACCAGTTTCTTTTTTCTTTTAAAAAACAAGTCTCTAATTTTATTAGTCCAATAAAATGACTAAATTTTATTTTTGGTTTATACTTTCACAAAACATAAAATCGTTTTCTTTAGTCCTTATAAAATAAATAAATTATATTTTGGATAAATGACTTACCCGATCTTTAAATATATAAGATCAATGACTTATTTTGAATAGTAGTATTATAACTCAATGATAAAACGATATCTGATTTGGTGTCAACTTGATTATTAAACAAAAGAATCCTTAAGACTTAACTTGAAGACATTATTAAAGGACTTCTGTACACAGTTATTTTCCAAGAACTACATTAACTATGTTTCACACATTCAAAGATTAAATCGTAGAGACAAAAAAGTATATACCTGAGAAAGAACTCCAAGAACTCCCAGAGAAACTTTGGCTGCATCGAGAGAGGGGTGAGATTGGTTAAGGGTGCGAACCTTAGCATAACCATCTTCATCTCCAGCAGGAGTAACAATTCTCAACTCCACCACATAATCATGAACCGCGCTTCCTTTGCCCCACAACGTGCTTCCATGAGCACCTGTTCCCATAAGCCCACCAATGGTTAAACCCCACCAGTATGGCGCATAGGGCAAGGCCAAACCAGCCTCAGCAGCCACAGCGATTATCTGCCTCAGCGACACGCCACTCTGCACTGTCATCGTCCCTTTCTTCGCATCGATATTCAGTATCTTGTTCAGATTCTTAGTGCTTATCAGCAACCCGTTTTCGCCATCAGGACAAGCCAGCTTGGTTATGCTGTGGGAAAACCGCGTTGCGGCTTTCACCTTTCTTTTGTTCTTGGAGGCTGAGGCCACCGCGGCTACGAGCTCCTCCTCCGAGGTAGGGTAGACAACCTCGGCGGCGCGGCAAGTGGTCCGGTCAGGGAAGATGCCATAGGTGTTGGTGATGGTGCAGTTTTTGTTGTTTGAAGCACAGCGAATTGGGTCCTCTGGAGGAGTTGCAATCACTCCACAGACACAGATAAATAAGAACACAAGTGCGGTGTTCAAAACTTGTTCCTTCATCTTTTTTACTTTCAAGTGTTTATGTTCTTCCCTGCATTATGCAGGCTATTTATGCAGTGGCAGGCAGGGATGCCAGCATTACAGTGCTGGCTAAGGTCAACACTTAACCATTACCTAGGGTTCATGAGGAAAATAATATTCACACTACAAGCATTTGAAAAACATTTTCAATGTAGCGCACGTTATCCCACTCTGCATCTCGTATTATTTTATTCAGTAATACTATTAAACTTATTCTACGAGTCATCTAATTGAGGTTTAGTGTGATTATTTTATATCATAAATACAAAAACTTTTAAGTAATTCTTTTGCGTGTTAAGACTGGATGAAATTATTAATCTTTATATTCTACATTTAAAAAAAAAACAAAGAATGTAAATTTCTGACTCCTAACTCGTAAATATCCATTATAATGATGCTATAAACTTGTTTACAGCATTTTGAATTTGAGGTAATGAACATGGGAGATACCTTGAATGACTCCAAAATGCATAATTATTATCTTTTTGAAATGGTGAAGTGCATAGACTATTATTACCTTTTTGAAATATTAAGTGCATAGACTATTATTGTCTTTTGAAACAGTAAAGTGCATAGACTTTCCGTTAAGTATTTATATACAGAATTACAAAATTATGACACCGAAGTTAGGTTCATGTGTTTGCTATCTTAATTCCTCACTATCATAATTTTCTTCAAGGAATTTGTCTTTAAATCATTCGGAATTGTGGATTGTGGATGAAACATTTCAATTCATTGAGGATGAAGTATAACTCATTGTGAGGGGAGAATTTTTTTAAAGACATGTCACAAGGGAACTTTACCAATTAGAAGGGTGACATTTTAGTCTTCTTTTTTATAGGTGATATAAATGTACACGATTTCTTTGTATAAAAAAAAATTGAATTAATATGAAACATAAAAGAATATTTTGACTGTTATAGTACCAAAAAAATGCACAGTTTAACGGGGAAGGCAAGCGGCATCTAACAAGGTACCAGTTAATTTGCCTACCTGCCCTTTAACACTGACACACAAACTTTACAAAACTGAGAACATATACCAAACTATAAAGAAAAAATACATAGGGTTCAAATAAAACATCTTCCAGCTTTGATGATATCTCATATCATTATGTTGATAGTGTATAACTTCTGTAAAATATCATCTCTTATGAATGTGAGTTGGAGTATCCCAAATTCTCTAATAAAAGATATAATGTCTAACATATTTGGATCAATATATGTTTTCTTTTTCTTCTTTTATATGTTTTAATAGACTCCTTTTATTTACAAAAAAATATGTTCATATTCTTTACAAAATTGAAGAAAGAATTGAAGAAAGGTGCATCGTGTTCACACCCATTAATTTGATATATATTACATGAATAATTAATCCAATCGTTATAATACACGCATACTACATCGATTGAATTATCAATAGGAATATTAACAGGGTGAGATGAGTATGAGATTTACTATACATCTGTTTGTCCCTTTCTGAAGTAAAAATTTATAATCATCCCTAAAAGGTTGAATATAAAATTTTTGTCACATGTATTCTTACGAAGTATATATGAATTTACACTTATATCTATCTCAATTTTTATTAAATAATCTGTTTACAAAAAAATAAAATTAAAAAACATAATATTTTACTAATTAATTTAATATCAAAAAGTATATTTTTTTCTTTTTTAATATCAAATAATGAATCATAATTACATAAATTTAAAATAGAATATCAAATAAACGTGTAATATTCTAATAATTTAAAAATAAGGACAAGTATGAAAAAAAAAGACAGAACAAACGTGTTTATCTTTATGTATCCTTGTTTGACATGTACAACTTAAAAAATGAAGTTTACGTATAGTTTTAAATAATCCACGTATTTCTTATCAATCTCGTGACACGTATAAACAATATGTATTTATCATCGTGCTTTGCTACTCCATCTTCTACTAGAGCTAACCCATAATAAAATAAAGTTTTTATATGAAGCACAAGTTAAAAGTTTATTTAGTACACAAATCAAAGTTATTTTAGTAAATCACAGAAATATCGGTGAACAAACGTAATATTTAATTATTATACCAAGTTCCGTGACTTAAATTAGATATCGTGGAATACGATTATGGCATTTAACATAAGTATTGAATTGCAGTCATTTTTGACAATTTTGGTAATTCTCTTTTCAACCAAAAGAGTTATAAGGTGTCTTTGATACTTTGTTGAAAAGTTCATGCATAATTTTGGTGTTATCTCCACGCAAGTTACACTGTATTTTAATGAAAAATAAAAAACAGATGCATTTAGGAAAGTATTGTGCTGAATCTCGCAGTTTCCTCAAAATTGAATAGAAGAGATATTATCCGTGACTTAAAACAAGTTAAGAACAATCTAAATTATAACATTAAGGAGGCGAGTTTTTTCAACAGCTACAACAATTTTCTTGCAAATATATATACAAGGTGAAAATATATTCTAATCTCATTGGTAGTCCTTGAATTTTTAAAATTTGTTGCCCTTTTAAAAAATATTTTTTTTGCCATAATTGTTATATAAATAGGCTTGTCAAATTAATTAATTAGAACTAAATTCATAAAAAAAAATTAAAAACATAACTTGTTTTGATGGTATGTATTTATACTAGAAATTATACATTCTTATATTAACGTTGGTAAATATAAATTTGAATTCAAAGATACTGTGAATTCCATTTCAATAATAATAATAATAATAAAAAGTGGATTGCTAGGATGTGATTTAAAGGTTTAGCTTTTCTTTTTCAAAAAGAAAGTTGATAAAATGAATTTTGTTGATAATACTAATTAGAAAGAAATTACAGTTTATTACTTGATGTTGCTCTTTATTAAACAGAGCCAACTAAACTCATATATTGCTTGAAACTAAAACTAGTTTTGTGTCGAAATAGATTTTTTTTTCAAAAAAAAAAAAAAACACTTTCAAGGACAACCAAACATATAACTGAATTCAGTGATACAAAACTGTACTGAAGGAGTCTAAACAAAATATAGTTTGAATTATGGATACAAATAAAAGAAATAAGTAGAGAACTTTCTCTTTGAGTATGCATTTAGATTATTGAAAAGAAAGTAAAAAATAAATAAAATTTGCGGACATAATTTTATGCTAATTAAAAAAATTCAATTTTACTCAAGATTTAAAACTTTTACTTGTTTGTATGTCGTAATAAAATTGTTTACTATTAATTTTAATTGTGTGTGCCATATATAAAATTGTTTAACTTTTATAATTAAAAACAAATTGAAAAGTGAGACAAATTTTCCCTTCCATTTTATGTCGATTTATGTTCCCATAAAATCCTCCTGATTCCTTTTTTTAACAAAATAATTATAACTTATTATTTTTAACTTTTCTCACCTTACCTTCATTATTATTTATTGGTACTTACATACATAATAAAAACCTGTTCCATTCTTGAGTATTAAAATTTATAATATCAATGACAATCACATTGTTTTGTAAGCAGAATTATATTCTAATTTAGGCAATGGCAGAAACTCCTAATAAAAAGTTATAATCAAACAAATAGAAAATAAAATAGTAACTCTTATTACACTTACTAATATTTATCCTCTATCCAGAACCATAATGACTTCAAATATAGCTGTTATGGAGCTATCAGCATTCGTGTAAAATTGAAAGAAAACTCAAAGTGGTACACTTCTTAACGTTTTCACCCCTCAAAGTTTCTGATATTTATTATAATTAAATAACGTTTCAAAATTAATCCACTTGTTCTTCTTAATTCCCACCATATATATGAAATATATCTGCTATGCAGTACCAGCATTCATATAAAATTGGAAGAAAACTCAAAGTGGTACAGTTCTTAATGTTATCACCCGTTACAATTTCTGCTTATTTACTATAATATCAACCACGCTTAAAAATTAATCTACTTGCTCTTCTTTAATTCCCCATTTATATATACAACAACTTGCAATTAACTGTTTTGAACAGGTTGACGGGCAACTATTCAATTCAAATAAGGTTTCTTTACGTGATGTAGTGTGCTAAGTTTAGCCACTACACGTTTATTATTGCATCTTCTTTTATTTATTACCATATATGCAGATTCATTTCGAAAGTTATTTGAAACTTGTTACATCTTAAGACCCTTAACGAGCACAGATTTTTGCTTCCTTGTAGACTTTTCCTGGCCTGCAAAAGTAGCCTTTGGTTGGTGCACAATGGTTGTCATGGGAGCATATACATAGACCTTCTAATGCACACCCTTCTTTTGATATCATCAACCCTTCTTTCAGACCAAGCACTTGGTCTGTCCACTCGCTAGAGAATAGCCCTTGTGAATCATACTCATCTTTAACCTTCAAAAACTTCTCTGCATTTTTGTACTTCTTCATCACTCCTTCAAATGCCACATTCCTGTTCTTACCCCAATGGGGTAGACCTCCATATTTGAAAATCCCTATCTGCTCAACCTCTTCAATAATGTCTTCATACAGCCTAGGAGCCATAGGGTCTTTGCTACGGTAGTATGTGATATCAAAGTCTACGGCATCCTCTTGTTTCCCTAGGTAGGCACTTGAAGCCTTCACATAGCGCATTAGAATTCCGTTGTACATCTCTATGCCACAAAATGCCTTTGGTTCCAATTCAACCAGCTTTTTCACATCTTCAATGAAGTTCTTTACTACAGACAACGCAATGCTAAACGCCGTTTGGTGAAAGAACTCTCCTTTGATTCTTGAGTCCCAAGGACATAATGCTATCTTGGTATTCATATCACTGCCAAGGCATGACCCAGAAGCCTGAATGTGGTTATGAAATCCAACTACAGGGAATCCAGTGAAGATTAACCCTGCAAGTTCCATTATAAATGTGTGATTTTGCTTCACAAAAATAAATTCACACACTTCTAAGTGCTCATTTGACTAACATAGATAAGATAAATTCAGCACCATTGTTAGTTAGTCCATAAGCAGTGGCTATTAGGGCATTCGTTGCTCTCTTTGCGAGTAAGCATTTCCCCACAGCATTACCAGTAAACTCCTCAACTTCCTCTATAGTCAAGAAACAAAGGGAAACAATATTATTTTCATTAGAAAATTTTAAGAGAAGTTACTATACATAATACTATTGCTTGGATTAACAAAAGCAACTAATTAATTTCCAATTCAACGTCTTCTCACATTTATATTTTCCAAATACTGAATCAAGCACGTTGTTATTATGTAACTAAATAAGCAAAACTCGCCTGCGGTTCTGAGGAGTTCTAATTCAATTGCAGGAGTGGAACGGAAAGGGATGAAATCGTAAACACCATTGCCTAATGTATCAATAGGAACACGATCATCAACACGGTATACAGCTTTGCGTTGATTTGGGTACCAAATTATATCTGCAAACTCATGTTGTTGTCCAAATGCTATGATTTGACCCTCCAAATTTGAATCGTTTTTAGTCAGATATGTAATGGATCGCTTGAAAAGAGGTTCAAGTTTCAAAGTAATCTGCAAAATTGATAGACAAATCAGCATTGTATCATAAATAATCATCTTTCCAACAAAAATGTAGTACCACAATTAAGACGTTGTATAGAAATCTCAGTATACGTAGAACTACCAATATATCCATATATCATGAGTTTAAGGTCGTGTTGAAGTAGTTATCACGGAAACTAATTATGATTTGATTATCTATATTTTATTTTAAGTGTACCTTGTACAAATCCTTTCGGAGTAGAACATATTTTTTACTATTTGTGTGTGTGTGTGTGTAGATCCATTAGTTTTTCTCCCGCGTGAACGTACCAATTTTGTTCAAATATGTTTTGGCTGTACTCTAGGAAGGTGCTACACAACGACAGAAAATTCGTAATTAAAAAATACTATGTTTTTCATAATTTATATTAATTTATATGAATCACATGAGAAACACACATTAAAAAGTGTTTGAATAGAAGGATATCATGAGATCAGAAGGTTCGAAACTTGATTAGGTTAAAAGAAACAAAAAGATAAAGAGAAAAAGGAAGTTGAAGAAGGTGATGTTGCATGCACACATACATACCTGTGAAATGACCCCAAACAAGCCGAGTGAGACTTTTGCTGCATTGAGATGTTGATGTTCTTCAGTTAGGGTGTGAACCTTGGCATATCCATGTTCAGGAGGTGCAGGAGTAACAATTCTAAGCTCCACAACCTGTTCATGAACCGCACTTCCTTTCCCCCACAAGCTGCTTCCATGGGCTCCTGTCCCCAAAATGCCCCCCATCGTCAAACCCCACCAATATGGCGTGTACTGCAAGCACAACCCCACCTTCGCAGCCTCCTCCACGAGCTGCTTCAACGTCACGCCACTCTGCACCCTAACTGTCCTTTTCTCCGTGTCAATTTCCATTACCCGGTTCAGATGTTTGGTGCTTATTAGCCACCCATTGCGGCCCTCAGGGCACACCCACTTGGGGATGCTGTGGGAGAAACGGGTGGCAACTTTCATCTTCTTGCCGTTTCGAGTGGCTGATGCAACCACTCTGAGAAGCTCTTGTTCTTGCGTGGGGTAAAACACCTGCTGCGCTTCACAGATGCTTCGATCAGGGAATATGGCATAGGAGTTAGTGATGGTGCAGTTTGTGTTGTGTGAGGAGCAGTTGATTGGATCCTCGGGAGTAGAGAGTGCGACATAGAAAGCAAGGAAGAAGAGAAGAAAAGGAGTTGGTTTGAAAGATAGCTGCAACATTCTCTTGAAGCACATTATGCTGCAGAATTGTCTTTATGGGAATGAGTTTCTATAATTTTTTTCAGCACTCTTCATATTTATTGCTGCTATACGTAGAGTTGAGTACAGAACAAGGGAAGGTTCATGTTTAAGGTGCAGATATGAGCTGAAGAAGGAACCTATGTGTGTTCAAATATATCAGTATTCATAGTCACTAAGTGTCGCTTTAGCTTAATTATGACTTTAGGTTCATTTTAGCAGACAACAGCCAACCACTCTAAAAGGGTCCTTTGTGTTTATTACAACAACACCCATCGATAATGCTGAGACCAATTTGCCACACATTTTTATTTTCATTAAAATATATATATTTTTGAAGTTTCTTTACCTTTTTATCGTTTGAACAAAAAACGTTTTAAGGAATTTGGTAATCTTTAGATGTAACAACATCTTACGTTTATAATCAGAAACATTCAAAATTTACAATATAAAGAAAAAGTTCTTTTAAAAGTACTCTAAATATCTTAAAAAGTATATATTTATATATTTTTATAACCAACCAAAATTAAATTATTATATAGTAACAAAAATTTATTTAAGATTTTAAAATAAATTTTACTTTTAAAAAGAAAAATAGATAAGATCTCGTATATTATATGATAAATAAGATTTAACATAAAATTTTATATTAAAGATGCTTTAGAAAAGCCTGAAATTCTTTTACCCTTTTATGTATAAAGACAATCTATTGTTCTTTATTCATAACTCAGGAATGTTTTAAAATATGAAAATATTTTTTTATTTGAATTTCAATAGTAAAAATATTTAAAATAATTATATATCATATCAGTCTTGAAGTAAATTGAAGTGTTGGTGTTGTTAATGATCTTTTTCTTAATTTCAAGGTTTAAAACTCTACTGGAAAAATAAGCTAAGGTCTTATTAGAAATAGTTTTAAAATTTTACCCATATAATAAGAATTATAAATTCTCTAAAAGATAATATATGGATATTTTTGACTTCTTTCCGAAATTTAATAATAAACTTCCGAAATGCCTGTTCCGAAACACACCCTTCACTCCAACTCTAGTCAAGGGTAAAATTGGTATTTCAGAAATTTGATGGACTGCATGATACAATTGCCTGTGGACAATGTGAAGAGTAGGGCCCAGCCCACATCCCTCAGCCCACACAATATATATTTATTCTGTAATTTGTAGCATGTGTTTTGCTATTATTTATTATATATATTTTATGATGATATATAGTTATTTCACGTCATATGTATTTATAAATATGTAAAATAAACATTCGTATTATCATTGAGTGATTTTTGTGCTTCTAAATTCCGGCGACACTATCACTAAAGAATTTAAGGATTAAAGTTCGGATTCAGTCACAAATTTTTGTCCAATTTGTGCAATAATTCGAGGGTGTACGACATATAATACGATTTTTTCAATGCACTAAATGAACAAAATTAACAAAAAGTTATTTAAACAAGGTTTTTCCCTTTTTAAAACCTTTAGGAAGTTTTAAATGATAGTAAAGTAGGCTATGTTTTGTTTTTTTTTCTTTAATTGTCAATATGATACTGGATAAGAAAATAAAAGTGAATTTTATTACAATTTCGAACTACAAGAAAATATTAAATGAAGAATAGAAATTTACTTTGTGACAGGTTTTAACCTGTAATAATTTTTTTTTCATTTTCAAACAAATTTATCCGTGTTTAAAATACATGTCTCACAAACTATTTTTGATACGTATAATTCAAAAGGTAAATTTAATGGTCAAAAATTTCATTCATTCGTAGTGATTTTTAACCATCACAAACATAATGTATAATAAGTTTCACCTTTAAAATTAGTTTAAAAATTTGTCTAAAATTATCTTAAAATCTAAAATGATATTTGTAAAAAAAATTATTTCAAAAATATAAAATGATAATTATTTTTAAATTATCAAATTTAAAAAGAGAAAATTCAAATAATTTTTAAAAATAATATATATATATATATATATATTATTTTTTTCTTTACATATAATTTTTTTATATATAAACATAACAATGAATATCCTTTTGTTGATTAGCCTAAAACCGGTGTATTGAAAGTCTTATCTTAATTTTTATTGGCTATTTGGATCTAATGATAGAATGTAAGAGTGCATAAAAAATAAGAGAAAAAAATTAAGACACATAATTATTAAAAAAACATAAATTTTAAGAATTTTTTTACATTTCAACATATTTGATTATAACATTAATTTTTTTATTAATATTTTTACGTATTTATTTATTATAATAAAATAAATAAATAATATAATATTATACAATAAAGTGAAAATAATAAATATTTTTTTCTTACATCAATTACATTTATTACAAATTTTTTCATTCAAATCCGTTATTTCTTATCTTAAAATTATTCTATATACAGCCATTAAACTTAAACTTTATATTCCAAGCTCATTAATACGAATAATATGTGTAATAATGATCTTTCCTAAGAAAGACTAAAAGATCAAGCCTCTTAACAGAGAAATTAATAAAATAAAAAAAGATAATACGGGTAATCAATTAAACAACAAAAGAGCAAACTTTTAATTAATTAATTTAAGCACCTAAACCTTGATCCTCAGTCACACACAGTTGAGTGATCGGAATTCGGCGCCGACAGCACGCCATTGCCGCACTTCGCCACCGTCCTCAAGCTCTCCACCAACGCCTCCGTCTGCGACTCCTGCGACAATATCTCCGCTAGCTGTTCGGGGCTTATCGCCAGCTTCACCTTCCACACTCCTTTCCTCGGACACACTTCACCTGTCTCCGACCACATCCTATTGTTATCGTACGTACACATCCGGTACGGTGTTAAGGTCGCAGTGGCGGCGGCGTTGTCGGATAGTTGTCTGGCGATGTTCTTGGTGGATGAGAATCTGCAAGAAGGGTCGAGAGGGAGAAGGTAGTAGAGCTCCCCCGCATGAAGCTCCTCGTCACGATGGAGCGGCTCCGAGAACAAGTCACGGCGGCTTCGGAATATTCCGTGGTCGGAAAACTCGTTGGTTATGCAGTCGGCGGTTATGGGGGTGTAGAGCTCCATGATTCCTCCGTTTGGGGTGACCACTTTCACTATCTTGTCCTTTACCCAAACACCTTCACTTGTGGAGGTTCCTTTGAAGGCACAGTTCCCCATTGATGGATTAGGTTTTGGTGTTGTAAGAAGGGTGACAACAAGTGACTAAGGTTTTTGTTGTTTATGTTAATATGGGAGGATAAGTATTAACTACCCGACACATCAAGCATCCAATTCTTTTCTTCTTTCTTTGCGAACCTTTCGGGGTATCTTTCTATGCTTCCTTTGATTTAATCTAGTGCTGGGGACCCACTTAGTTTGTATCATCACCAAAGGAAGATTGGATCATCATCATAAATTTTGTTCGTCATTACTACAGTAACATTAGTATGAGAATATATGGTAAAATTAATAACATTGAGGTGTTTGGAAAGAAAACTGTAATTACTGTTATGAACAATGAGTGAAAAGTAGAATGTTTAAAAGCAGGAACAATCTCTGAAAAGGAGGTGGGTGATATGATGTAGAAGGAGGATAAGAAGCATGGTGTCCAGGTTTAGTACATGATGGTCAATGAACACCATGATGAGTTCATGGAAAGAGTAAGGGGTCATAATAATATGATCTGTGTTGGACAAAAATAATATAAAAGATAGCATAGTGTATGAAATTGTTCTCTAGTATTAAATAAAGTATATTTAATATTTTGACCAATTTTTAAATTACAAAAGTTTCGCTTTGTCTACTACAATTGTTTTACTATTTCTAAATACTTGTACTAAGTTTATTTTCTAAAGATTACAACTTTGTCCAAATTAAATATCAGTATATGTCATGACTTAGTGATAATATATTTTGAGCATGCTTTAATAGGTCCTATATAAGCAACTTCAACAATGATTTTAATTAGTGAATTCTGTTTTAAGATTAAGGAACTAATTTGATGTTTAATGTTTCATTTAAATCTTACACTATACAAAGCTCCTTTTCTAAGCTAAAAATAGATAATACCTATGACTTACACTCCACATTTTCTTTTTCAGAAAACCTATTCTAAGCTAAACTTATGCGACTATGTTTAGAATGTGACCTTCTCACTTCCAAACCCAAATGAGTCACCTTTTATAATAATCACTTTTCTGGATGGCTTAATTAACTTTTCAAATTATTTAGTCATTTATTGATTAAAATTTCAGTTAAGATTTTATAATTGCTATTACAAAATTACAAATGACACCTGCAAGATAATTATTTGTATTTTTTTCTTTGGATACATTGCAATTTGATTTTATTTCCCTATTTTATTCCTGACATCGGAGGTTAATTATAAAAAAAACTCTAAATGCAAATAAATAAAAAATAAGAAGTTTTTTAATCTTTTTATTGAAAAATGATAACAATATCTTCAAAGTAGAAAAGTATTTGTAATTTTTTTCACAATTGTAAAGAATAAAACTTAAAAAAAAAAAAAAAACATAAAAAGGGACTTAAAAGAAAAACATAAAAAGGGCCCAACCGGGTTCGAACCGGTGACCTCTTGATCTGCAGTCAAATGCTCTACCACTGAGCTATGGACCCAATTTTGATTAGATTAGATGATATAATTTATAATTAATATAATACTATTATCTTATTTAAAGTTTACCATAATTTAATATTAGCTTTTTATTTAACATAAGATATATTTGTCAATATAATACTATTATCCTATGTTAACTTTAAAGTTTACCCTAATTTAATATTAGCTTATTATTTAAAATGAGATATAATTTTGAAAACCTATTTAATTATGATGTCATGTTACAATTTATTTGCCTAGGTGAAAAACTCTACAAACTTAGGTGAAAATTGAACCTCCAATTATGTGTTGAGAGAGAAATTGTCTCATCCATCCACATAATGTTGACAATGAATGGTTTATTGGGTGTGATTTTGTAGGAGCAAGGTGAGATAAATGTTATGTGTCAATTGAATTAGTTGAACAATAATTTGAATATTTATTTATAGGAGAAAAGAAGAATAAATAGTATTAGTAGGAAAAGTTGGTTGTGTACTGGTGGCTTCCCTCTCTCCTCTCCGTGATGTGTGATTGAATGTGTTATGTGTTGTGAATCTGTGTTTTGATGTGTTCGTCTCTCATATTTTCTCTTCTCTCTTTTTCATTTCCTCAAACACATTAACCTCTTTCCTTTTCTCATTCCTAACACACAATACCATAATATTAACAATGTCTCTTTCCGTTCCCAAGTGTGCGCACCCTCTTCCTCTCCATCACAGATCCAATGGCAGCTCCATGTCTTTCCACACTTTCACTCCCTTCCTTGGATCCACTCAGAAGCTTCGTTTCACCACCCCCATTAAGCTCAATGCTCGCTCTAATTCCGTTGTTGTCTCTGTCTCCGATGCTGTCAAGAACAAGAAGCCCAAATCAGTCAACAATCTGGTAACCCTTTTACTGTTTTGTTTTTCGTATCAAATATCAATAATCCATTCCTTTGGGAAGAAGAGATTTTCATTTGTTCAGCATGGCGTGGATCCTGCATGATGGGTTTCTGAAAATTAAATAAAAAAATCATCTTTCCACTTAATTCAACCTACCCGATTAGTTTATGAGCAAATAGTGTAACCACGAACCGTATAGAGAGTTTTTGCACTGTCAATCAAATAGAAGTTGTTACAATACTTACCTTAGAAGTTATGCATGAGTTTTGATTTGATGACAAGTATAAAGTGTGTTACACTTACGGTACATAGAGATTAAACTCTGTTTCATAAGCTGCATGATTCAATATTTTATTTCAAATGTTGTAGATATTTCACAATTTGATGCTATAGGTTTTGTATTAACTAAAAGGAAAGAAGAGACTTCTTATGCCTGCTATATCCAACTAGCTTCAGATTTCTGGAAAATATGCTTTTGTTATTTGGAAATGAGTGTTTGGAATTGTTGTTTTTTGTGTGTGCAGCTTATTACGAAAGAGGAGGGCTTGGTGCTCTATGAAGACATGATATTAGGCAGGTTCTTTGAAGACATGTGTGCCCAGATGTATTATAGAGGCAAAATGTTTGGCTTTGTTCACTTGTACAATGGCCAGGAAGCTGTGTCAACTGGCTTCATCAAGCTTCTCAAGAAAGAAGACTCGGTGGTGAGTACATACCGTGACCATGTTCATTCACTGAGTAAGGGGGTGCCAGCGCGTGCTGTAATGAGTGAGCTCTTTGGGAAGGCCACGGGATGTTCACGAGGTCAAGGTGGATCTATGCATATGTTCTCAAAGGAACATAACGTGATCGGTGGGTTTGCTTTCATTGCTGAAGGAATCCCGATTGCCACTGGGGCAGCATTTTCCAGCAAGTATAGAAGGGAGGTTCTGAAAGAGGCAGATTGTGATCATGTGACATTGGCATTTTTTGGAGATGGAACATGTAACAATGGACAGTTCTACGAATGCCTAAACATGGCAGCTTTATGGAAATTGCCTATTGTGTTTGTGGTGGAAAATAATCTGTGGGCTATTGGGATGTCACATCTGAGGTCAACTTCAGATCCTCAAATATGGAAGAAAGGGCCAGCATTTGGAATGCCTGGGGTTCATGTTGATGGGATGGACGTTTTGAAGGTCAGGGAGGTGGCAAAGGAGGCTGTTGAAAGAGCCAGACGAGGAGAGGGACCAACTTTAGTAGAATGTGAGACCTATAGATTTAGAGGACATTCATTGGCCGATCCTGATGAGCTTCGTGACCCTGGTGAGCGTTTATGTTATGCTTTCTTCTCTTAGAATGTACTTCAAATATGCTGTTACTTTTAAATTATGTTGCATTTCCTTTGCACTTTTGTTGGTATCTTCAGTGGGTTACTATACATGATACTTGTACATTTATTCTGCTGTAAGCTTTCTGTGCATTATCTCTGTAGTTTAGTTTTAGGAGCTCTTTTCTCTTGATGTTAGATGTTGTTGATGTTAGATGTTGAGAATGCAATTGATATTAAGATTACGATCATGGATTTGGATCACTTACAAACTTGTATCTTAAAGAAATTGAACTTGTATGTGTGCACTCCGAACCTGTTAGTGTAAAGATGTAACACTTCATAGTTTTTTGGATTTGAAATACGGCATAACTACATAGCTTAACAATCATGCCAACATGATAGCAATCACAGGTTTTGACTAGTAATTGTAGATTTCTCTTGCCCAAACTACGAATTTCTTATGCTCAAGCTATTATCCTCAAATTTGGAATGTTACAGGAAAAAAACTGGCTGAGAGTTGGTTCACTATGAGACATATTCATCCCTTAGCTGCACTTATACTACACTTTATTGAATTGTCTTTTTGAAAAGTAACTTCACTTATCATTTTGATGGCAAGTGCAAAACATCATGGTGCCTGATCAACATTCCTGTTGAAATATGGAAATGTAGTTTGATTAATATTTGTAAACATTTTTTATAAACTAAAGTTGTGAATTTTTTGCGATCGTTTGATAATGTTTTTGCGAGGTGTTTTTTTCTTCCTATCATTGTGTTAAATAATGAGTTCATTTAACCGTGTGGACATAATTCAGATTACCCTGTTGTGGTTATAGTTTCTCTTAATTACTATATTAGCTGATAAAAGTAGCATATCCTTTTGAAACGTCCTGCTAAATCTTCTTGTCTTTGTTTTCTATACATATTGCAGCAATAGTGTCACGTGATCCATGTAACCATCCTAACTAGTGGGATAAGATTTTATTATTGTTTTTATTCTTGTGGCAATAATATTATGATTACCACAACCGTTTTTCTAATTTCAACAAGTCAGGATATTCATGCCATGATCAAAATAAGTCACATCTTGCCGTAGTTTTCTTTCTCTTCTGTTTGTGTCTGCCAAGTTCATGGTAGTTATTCACCATCATCTGAATGTGCTTTCGCAGCTGAGAAGGCACATTATGCTGAAAGGTGTCCCATCACTGCACTGAAGAAATACATGATTGAGAACAAATTAGCCAGTGAACAAGAGTTGAAGGCCATAGAGAAGAAGATTGATGAGGTTGTTGAGGATGCAGTTGAGTTTGCAGATGAGAGCCCTCTTCCACCACGCAGCCAGCTTCTAGAGAATGTCTTTGCTGATCCAAAAGGTTTTGGAATTGGACCTGATGGCAAGTACAGATGTGAGGACCCAAAATTCACTGAAGGCACTGCTCATGTCTAATTTTATCCAAGTCTGACATCTAAGTTTTCAGTTTTAGATTCATGTTCTTATTCTTATACTTTCTAGAAATCAAACATTACGGACCAAATGCCCTTCATAAAACATAAAGAAGATTTGTTCTTTAGGTTGAAGTTTTGTTTTTTTTTTTGTTTTCCTTATATTTGTTACTATTCTTGGAACTAGTGTCAACAGTGACAACTTCCAATCATTCCTTTTATTCGTCAGTTGTTGCAACTATAACAGTCATCTATTCTTCTAGTGGATTCCTTTAATTTTTCAAAGGAGTATATTTCTAGTGGACTCCTATAACATTGAAAGCATGAATTCTATCTCCAAGGTATCTCCTCTCGGTATAGTCATGATTTATCCTTCACTCAGTTTGTTGTGATTGAAATGAAGTAAATTTGGTTAATGGTTGATATAATATATTTTAGTTTAACGTTGAATGTTTGATTGAATCTGTATTAGAGATTTTTGCACAGTAGTAAATTATTTTAAATTTTATGACATGAAATTACTTAAATAAGTAAATAATATAGTACAATAAAATTTGGATTTACTAAAATACTTATAATTTTATATTTTTAAACTTAACTTAGATCTCAATTTGTATTTAATTGCAATACATTATTTATATATTAAATTCATATTGATTCTTTGAAGAGGCTAGAATAGTGCAAACAACTCTTCTCTTGGGTTTTTCTTTTAATTTTTATGCAATCTATACATTTTTTTACTTTATAAAGCATCTCAAAAGTGTGGCTAATGCCACAACAAATAAATATAGATTCCTTTAATATTGAGATTTTTCTACTAAAATAGCATCTCAATATTTCTTAAATAAGATTCTCATTATTAATGTTATTTACAAATGCAATGATGCAATGAGATAATTTACAATACAAAGCGAACCACAATAATCTTTATTTTCTAGGAGTTATAGACACCATAGATATAATTGTAAACAAAGATTATGTATGTATATATTCTTTCAATTAAATAAAAAATAAATTTATTTTTAATTTTTTTCTTTGCAAAATTAATTCATAATATTACAACATTTGACTTATTGCTTAGGTATTTTTCAATAGTATAAAATTTTTAAATTAATTTTTTTTTATAATTTTGTTGTTTATCAATGATGTACGTATAGTTATAACTTTTCGTTTTTAGTAAATAAAATTCAATATTTGGTGTAAAAAGGCATAAAAGAAAACTTCAGTGAAAATATAATGTTTAAATTAAATTATTATCATAGTAAAATTTTAAATAATTTAAAATCACATTAATTCTTATGCTATTATTATGTTAATCAAGAAAGAGTTACTCCCAAACTTTGTTCAATTCATAAATCATGACCTCTGAAGCATCAAATCTTGTGTTGTTAGATGATATAGAGGATATTGATAGCATTGCTTTTCACCTATGATTCTTTACTCATGCTAGCGAGTGAGCTTGCTGCGTTGACTTTGAAAGGTATCTGAAAACTTTCATGAATAATGTGAATGGATTCTATGACTAATATTGAAGGAGTTATCTTGTGGACTTCGTTTCGTACTGGACTTATTAGGTGATTAAAGGTATCTTTTGCATCAGGGATATCACTGAAGTTAATTATTTAACCATTGTATTAATAATTAAATGCATATATGCCAGGAAAAAAAAGCTAGAAAACTATCCTTATTGGAAACTTGGATTATAAATTCAAAAAGAAAAATAGATTGACAAGTAATGACAACTTCCAAACTAGAGCGAAAATTTTGATACCTAAACGGGTTTCTAAAATGTTTAGCACCATAACTAATGTGATTACAGATGTAAGTGCGTAAATTAATTATTCAAATAAATGCAACATTCGTATATTCTGAAACGAGACCCAAGAAAGAGTTGTTTGGAAGTGAAATTTTAATGAACGAACTTTACTAAGCACGCATGAACTGAGTCTCAAAATTGATTTACAACATATTAACTACAAAAATTCAAGGAAAGTGGCTATTCAGGAACAACGATCGTTTTACACAAGATGCTTTGAAATAGGCAGCCTCTCGGGTGGCAAATCTGAATACTCCTTGCTTATTCTTTTGCCTTTAAAGCTACCAATGCAATTCGCATAATGAAACTGTATGCCAACTTTCCAAACATCAAAAGTAGTAAGAATGAATCTGTAATACTTATCAGATGAAAAATTAAAATAGAAAAACAAAATGTGAAGAGACCATATAAACGGATATTACAACTTCACAGCAGCTATTGCTTCTGGTTTAAAATCAACCCGCAGACCCAATACACGCCTAACCTCTGCTGGAGTTAATCTCCAGGTCATAGGTCCAGAGTTCTCACCCCAGAAATCTAGAATCTCAGAAACCTTTTCTAAATTTAGAATTGTTGCCATTTGAGTAAGACGTGCAAACTTATCTCTAACAGTTCTCTGTGTCATGACACTGAAGTGACTTACCAAAGCTCTAGCGTCTCGGTCAAGCTGAAGACCGCCTAGCTGACTAAATCTTTTCTGCATCATAATAACTTCTAGCCTTTTCACAATGAAGTCAATAATCAAATGAACAAACGTGTCATAATTGTCAGCAGTCATTAGTGGCTGCAGCCATGCCACATTTGTCTCAACAGCATGGAGAAGTCTCTGAACCCATGGGTCATTCACCTCATTATCTGCATACTCAGCCTCTGAAAGCTCATAGCTAATTGTTCCAACACTGTCTAATACTGGTCTTATTCGAGGTGTGATGGTTGACACAAGTTGTTCTATGCCAGCAGTCAAAGCTTGTTTGAAAGCATTGCTGCTATCTGCCAACTCAGTCAAACAAGATTTTACCTTTTCTCGATCAGCTGGTGCAGGAAACACCTGCATGAAGTTATTCAGTCCGTTAATTCTGCAAATTTAAACTTGTATATAGGCAAAGCAAACAGACATAAAATAACTAGTGACCTATACATTATAAACCAACAAAGGAGAAAATGACAGCGCTATATAAATTGAGAAACAGTTCTTAAAAATAAATAGTCTGTAACACGGTTCCAGCTACATTCTTTCATTTAAAAATGAAGGAGGAGCAGCTGACAAAGCTAAAGACAAATATGAAATATTCAATTAGCAAACTTGCACATCTGAAGAAACATCCGGTCTAAAATGGAAAATAGTTCATAAAGTGAAATCATCAATACTTTTGAATTTCTAAACCATACTTTGATCGCATTTCTCTAATCAATCATCTCCATATCAATGTTAACAGAAACATTGGTACAAATTTGACCATGTATTCATCACAACATTCAGGGGAAACCAATGTACATAGTTTATAGGGCGAAATCATTGCTAGAAATTTTGAATTCCTAAATCATACTTCAAGTGCATTCTTCTAATCAATTGTCTCCATGTTTATGTTACAGAAAGGATTATTACAAATTAGACTCTGTATTCATCAACACTAAGGACAGAAACATCTTCAATCTGTGGTTTTGAAGTCGCCAAATGTCAATCTTGAAATTGGTTTATCCTATACTGCTGTCTTTATATTATATCCAAGATTTGTAAATATCACATAAAACTCAAAATCATGTTACAGCAATTCAGAACTACATCCTGCACAAATTAAATGACACGATCTGCACACACACATTTTATGAATAATCCATAACCTAAGAATCTAAAATTACCTTATAATGGGACCACAGGCACACAATGCATAAAGCAAGGGTGTGCCAATTGTACTTACTGCTAAAAGTAACATCATATTTCAAAATTTAATGAATCTCATAGTGATATATAATTGTAAGGTACTAAAAATATACAACACTCACCTCAGCACACTGTTCTTCAATTTCATGTTTTAGCTTCAGAACGTACTCACTGCTAACATCCATATTATTCAAAGCTGTTGCAATTTCTGTCCCTGTCTTTTGCACACCAACCCCACCAAAGAACAACTTTGCACCAAGGTTTGGCTCTCTTATCTTTTGTTGCAAGGCTTCATGGTATTCATTACCGAGCAAACTGCTCGCACCACTCAAAACGGCAACAACAGAACTGATATTGGAAGTGGATATTGCCCTCCGCAGGCAACTCTGCAATACATAAAACACATCGTCCACCATAGAAGTGGTAAGGCTGTCAGGCACGTGTTCATCGATCCTTATTGCTTTTCTGACATTCTCCAACATGAAAAATCCCTCCAAAATGACGTAAAAGCCTGTTAAATCTTGTGCAACCTTGCTGAAACTGCCACTCCGGAAAGCCCTGGTGGCACGAGGAAGCAACTCAGGGTCAACAGAAGTAAGCCCTTTGATCTTTGAAATCATGAATTCGGTATAATCCTCACCAAGCTGCATCAGGGAGAGAATCTCCTCCAAATATAACTCAACCTCTCGCGGGTCAGGACCCTCAGGACCTCCTCCAACAGCAAGCAAATTGGTGTTGTGTGCATTTATCTCAGAGGACAACTTAGCCAACTTCCTATACTCCATATACTTGTTTAAAATCACAGAACCGCGAGAATCACACTCCTCCTGAAGCTCACAGATGGCATACACAATACCATCCTCCCCACAAAGACCACTCAAGATCTCACTATTCTCCTCAATTGCCAACACAATGTCCTTGAACAAATTGGTCAAACAACCAACAAAATTGACATTACGCTGATCCATCGTCTCCACCAACTGCTCAAACTCCATTCTTGACCTCATTGCAATCACCTTCTTCAAGTACCCAACATACACCTGCAATCCCTCCTCCTCCACACCCAGCGGGGTGAAGAGCCGAATAAACCTGAGCAATGATGGATCAAGGTTCAGGCACTGTGGCACAAGTTATTTTTTCTTAACTTTTCTTAACATAATATCAAGTTCAATTTCTATGCACTCAATGCAAAAAATGTATACACACACACTATCATCAAATCAGAAAAATCGTGGCACGAATGAGTTTTAATTAACAAATGTGAATGTGGACAAACTCATCAAATATAACAATTTGCAATTGGATGACATGAATCCAGCGAAAAAAAGATGCATACACAGTTTACTCTTATCTGTAATATATACGTATATTCATTACTCTCATAGTTTAAGATATAATAAAAAAAAATTCAAATCTATTATACTATTGTTCCCGCAACTTAAAAAATTTAATATCCATGACTGAACCTGAGAATGGCGGGGTGGTCGCGCTGATCCACTGCGGCAGAGAGCTTCTTCCTTACAATTCCCTCCAACTGCTTCTTCGCTGCTAACAAGCGATCCCTCTGAAGCTGATCGGAGCCGGAATCCTTGTACTGCGCGTCGATCTGGAGGAAGGTCTGCACGTAGCGCGCGGCGGCCTCGTAGTCCTCTGCCTCGAGAGCACGGTGGACGCCTTCGAGGGAGTTGGCGCGTTCCACGATGGCGTCGATGCGGAGGAGCGTGTTGCGGACGCGCGACTGCGCCAGGTCAAGCTCGCGGACCTTGCGGCTGACCTGGTCAGCGAGGTCGGAGGTGGAAGCGACGTTGGAGAGCATGTAGTCGGCGTCGGAGTTGACAATGTCAAGGACGTCGGAGGAGCGCTGGAGCTGGAGGAGGTGGCGGTCGAGGTCAGTGCGCTGCGAGAGAAGCTGGTCGAGTTCGACGTCGACAGCTCTCTGGTGAGCGATGCACTCGTGGAGGAGGCGCGTCATGGCGCCGACGTCGGTGAGGGAACGGACGTATTCAACGGCCTCCGCCGTGCCGAAATGAATTGAGCTGGCGAGGGTTTCTTCCTCCGCCACATTATTCCCATTGGCCTCAGGCGTAGTCCCCATCTTCCTCACACCATCAATTCCCCATTCCCCTTCAGATCTGATCTCAGATAACTCCTACACCAGCTTCTTAATCTAACTCTTAATTATCATTACACTCTTTTCTTAATTAAGTTATGCCTGCAATTTCGATTTTTTATTTAGGATATTATATTTAATAACAATAATATTTTAGAAAAGAAAAAGGTGGAGTTTTTAAATGGATTGGGTGTGACTTAAACAAAACACACCCATTGAACACTCACACTGAGGCTAAACATGGCGCCTATCGCCACTTCCTTTCTCTTAGTCACATCTTCCTCCTTACCTTTACCCTTATTCGACCACAATCTCCATACCCACTTCAGATCTTCTCACAAACCGTTCCTTTCCTTTTCCAAGGCTGCGACTTTCTCCTTCACCGCCTCGGCGGCCACGGTGGATAAAGCAAGGGTCTTTCACGGAGGAGAACATGCGGAGAAAGAAACTTACAAGCAACCAAGACCAACCGAAGTCTACATCTGCAACCTTCCAAGAAGCTGTGACGTAGACCATCTACTTCACATGTTCAACCCCCACGGAACCGTACTCTCTGCTCAGGTTTATCGATTCTTCCACTTTTTCCTTATTTAACAACCATTCTACTATACGTATACCCTCTCTTCTCTTCTCATTAAACTATTCAATTTTTTTTTTTAAAAAAAATCAGAAGTTGAAATCTTGTTTGCTCTATTTATTATCTTCTTTTTCATTGTTGACTGGGTAGTTCAGCTGCACAAATGTTTTCGCTTGTCGTCGTTATAATCTGAATCAGCAATGATGGAATCATGAGAAGGCACTGTGTTGACGGGTGACTGCACTTTTGCAGGTTTCCCGGAGTGAGGAGACTGGTAAGAGTAGAGGGAGTGCTTATGTCACAATGGCATCTATTGACTCCGCAAGAAAAGCAATTGCTGCATTGGATGCATCGGTTCGTGAGTGTGAAACTCGCTTCATGTATCTTTTTGGTTAATGTGTTCTGTTTGATCTGAAAATGTGTTTTTGGTTCCTTTTTCACCACTGAAGGATGTTGGTGGGCGCGAAGTGCTGGTTAGATTTTCAGCTGAGATGAATCCCAAGAGGAGGAATCTTGACACAATGAATTCGTTACCCATGAGAACTATATACTATGAAGGTCCTCATAAGTTGTATGTTGGGAATCTTTCCAAGTTCACTATGCCTGAAGACCTGAGGCAGCTTTTTGGTAGATTTGGTAATGTGACTAGTGTAAGGGTGTTGCAAGATGTGAGACAAGGGAAGCAAAGGGTCTATGCGTTTGTCTCCTATCTTTCTGAGAGAGAGCGTGATGCAGCATTGTCTCTCCATGGAACGGTATATAT
>Ga0209489_105099_pt1 | contig 23312 bp, 8 predicted proteins | sample SiratrowhiteBW_FD_187527 | JGI IMG/M metagenome (GOLD analysis project Ga0209489, IMG submission 187527) | Root nodule microbial communities of legume samples collected from California, USA - Siratro white BW (SPAdes) (version 2) | ecosystem: Host-associated > Plants > Roots > Nodule | place: USA...
TATATATATATATATATATATATATATATATATATATATATATATATATATATATATATTGGTTTTCGTCTTTAGATTTAAAAAGGTGTTAAAGTCAAACAGATGCAAAGAGAAAAAAATTTCAAAATTTGAAAATTTTAGAATTAACTATAAAATGCATGTGTAGCTTTTATTTATAACATTTTACTCAATTTAGTTTAATTTAATATTAAAATATTACTTGATTTTAAAATAATAGTATACTTTTGTTCTCAAATTTACAAACAGTTATAAGAAATGAGATATGATAAATATATGAATAAAATATCAACAACACATCTCACTTATCCTGGCTTTCTTAACATCGTTTATGTTAATTTGATGAAAGGAGTTAAATTGTTGCAGTTTTATTTTATTTTTTCAACAAAAGTAAAACCAAATAAAAAGCTTTAAATATAATTAAACTATGTTAACATTAATGGACAAAAAATATCACTAATGTTTAAATTTTCAAGCAACTCTGTGTTTGTAGCACTAGCCCAAATTTTAGACTTTTGTTTTTATTTTATTGTACCCGCTGTATTTTACTTTTTTATACCCTGAGCAAATCACTATTGCACACACTTTTGTTCTAGTTTATCTGTATAAAAAACAAAACGTAACATACATTTTATTTTTAATTGTTATTATTTCATACTTTTTTGTATGTTTATAAAATAAATTGTATAATTTTTACATATTTTTCTAATCCATTAAACTTTTAAGAAATTGAGAATGTGTGAGAGGGGTGAAAATATAAAAACAAAAATCTTGATCATATTTAACTTTTAAAATTTGTTCATGACACATGATGATTCCATTAAAATCAAACGCACTGATAAAATATATAAGAAGTAAAAATCCAAAAAGAAAAAATAGATAGCATTAATCGTGAAATCAATATGTGTTTACCTAAAACATCAATCACGGCACGCTACAAATCCATTGACCATTATTTTTGGAAACATGTACCCTTCTAGCTCAATCTCCCAAGCGCGTCGGTGCCTTGTTTGTGTTTAATTAAAGAAAAAGAAATAGGAACAAGGAAAGTTTCTGGACTCATTCTATGGGCCCCCAAATCGGAAACATGCCATGAGCTATGCAGATCACATTCATTGAATCAATATTTACATACCTTGTATTAAAGTATAATATTTTAATTTAATTGTGCTAAGTGATAAAAAAAATATATGTATTTTCATTCGTAGACATATACACTTGTTAAAAAGAATTCATTGTGAAGAAAGTCAATAAGCAGAATTTTGAAAGAATCCTGTTTATTTTTATATTATTAACACATAAACTTAATTTAGGATACATAAAATAAATTTTAAACTGGAGAGAAACTACGCGTGCATTAAGGCAAAATTGCTGAGGCATTTTTGTTCTTGTGTCTCCCACTTTATTCCCTTTTTCTTGGGGTGAGAGATATTATATTGTGACATTTTACTATTTTCATAAATGCAGTTTATTTGAAGAACCATGAAATGAAACTGATTCGTGTGGACAAAGAGAGCATAAGGCTTTTATGACCTCTCCACTATAATCGCTTTTTCGGGTACTTTGTTCCATGCCTTACTTGGTGTCTTACATTGCATTGCACCTTTAGAATCTTTTCTTTGTTTGCATTCCGGGTCTATCAATCACTTCATGTGTTAATTGAGGAAATTATGGCATAATATTTCGCCATTAAGGTTTGGGAATGTATATATCGTAATCAATGGCTTATAAAATCAAATTAAATTAGGTTAAACAAATTTATTAAAGATATCAATTTCTGTACGAATTAGTTTTAAAGTAACAAAGAGTCAGTTAGCCTCATTAAATTTAATTAATACTGAACATGACAATGTCATAAGATGGTCTTTTTGTTGGGTGCGAAAGGGAAAGCTAATGGAGTCATGGTCATGAACGAGAAGGTAAACAAACTCCAATTTACGGCGCAAATTGCGCCTATCAATTTTCTACTTTTTTCGAAACCCCATATCAACTACTTGGAGTATTCAACTATGGAATTATATAGAGTTTACTGACAATAAAGAATAATATAAGTTGTATAAAAAAGTTAATAAATATACAGATATTAATAATTATGGCAACGTGAATAAATTCACGTTATTGTTTAATTATAATTGTAAGTTAAGTATTGTAAATTAAAAAATCTATTACCTAGTTGGTTGTGATTTTTTTATCCATAAAAATGCAATGTAATATTAAAGAGTTTACTATAGTTGTATATATTAGTCAACATGCCCAGCTCAATTAGTTAAACAGTATGTCAGTTGTTGTAAACTTTCTAATGTCTTTAATTTTCATTGTGCCGCAAACAAAGAAAAACTTACATGAATAAACTGAACAGAGTGAGTACATTTAACACACACACACACATATATATATATATATATATATATATATATATATATATATAATTTAAAAATTTATTTTCAATATTTATATTATGAAAATAATTTTACAAACGAATAAAAGTGTTTAATAAATATTAAATGGTCGTTTATATTCTTTAGAAAACCTTAAACCTTAACACGTGAAAGAAAAAAATAATTTAATTACTTATTATCTAATTTTAAAAATTATTCACTTTTAGTCTACGCAAGCACTATTTTAATCCTATATAGCTTTTATATTCACAATTTAAAACCTACATTGTCTACACTTATAAAAATTAAAAAACCGTGTATAAAGAATAAAATATATTTTTGAAGTATAAAAAACAAAATTGATTTAACTCTGAGTAATTTAATAAAATAAAAAAACAACAACGTTTTGGCATGTCACAGGGCAAATAATTTTAACCACACATTTTTGTCCTTTTTCAACGGTTGTGCTCATGGGTCATCATGACCCACATGCATGTTACGGACCCACAGTGACACTGACACGTGAGGTTTCCACTTCCACTCTTCACTACTAGTCTCGTATTGTTCAACTTCGACCACCACGTTACACCATCCCCCTGTGCTTTTATGACCTTTCAGTTATCCACACTTTTTACAAATAACAAAATCACACTAACTATTTACATTTTTTAATAATTTTCCTTTTCCTACCGTGCCCTACAATCAAGGCCAGAATCTAGGCATTTAAAAGCCCACATCGAGAAAGCAGGGAAAACACAGTGAATGAAGTTGAGACAATGGCGGTGATGCGTCGGTTGCTTTTGGTTTTCTTTGTTCTGTATGTGACAGTGGAGCAGATAGAAGCAGATGATGGTGGTGGGTTCGTGAAAACAAGAGGAGTGCAGCTTATACTGAATGGAAGCCCCTACTATGCCAATGGCTTCAATGCCTATTGGCTTATGTACATTGCCTCTGATCCTTCTCAGAGAAACAAAGTCTCTTCAGCCTTTCAACAGGCTTCAAATCATGGACTCAACATAGCCAGAACTTGGGCTTTCAGTGATGGTGGCTATAAGCCCTTACAATACTCTCCTGGATCCTACGATGAACAAGTCTTCCAGGTTTGTCTCTCACTTTTCAATTTCATAACAACCTATTTTTAATCAAATTTAGTCATGACAAACTACCATATTTCGTGAGTTTTGAGGTTGTGTTTTTTCTTTTCTTGAAGTACATATAAATTCATTTCTTATTTCCCATTTGCTAACTCTTTTTCTTGGATTGAAAATAAAAGGGATTGGATTTCGCAATAGCCGAAGCAAGAAAATACGGGATCAAGCTGGTTCTGAGTTTGGTGAATAACTATGAGAACTTGGGTGGGAAGAAACAGTATGTAGAATGGGCAAGGAGTCAGGGACAGTCCATAAATTCTGAAGATGATTTTTTCACAAATCCTGTGGCTAAGGGATTCTACAAAAACCACATCAAGGTAAATGATTTTTTTTTTTTATTTTGTTTTCCCTATTATTTTATCAGTGTTATCGTTGTTGATGGAACCAGCTTCAACCAGATAAAATGGGTGCTGTGTGGATCGAGATAGAAAGCAACGAGTCTGAGAGTAATTTGTCATATACAGGGAGCGAAAAAAAAGAAAAAAAGATTTTGAAATATGTGCTTTGTTGTGTTTTCTTTAAAGTGATATTAATGTTAAGTTTTTTCACGGGAAGAGAGATTTGACGTTAAAGAATTCTTATTTACAAAAGATTAAGACATTACTTTCAACCTACTGTACCTAAATTCCTAAGAATTAATATGAACTTGAATTCCTATGAATTAATATAATAGAAGAGGGAATAAATCAATCCCAATGAAGAAAGAAAAGATGGTGAAAGACAAATTGTTCTCGTTAAACGACACGTTGTACTCCTAAAGATTCTATATTTAATTTCAACCACATAATGGTCGACAGAATCTAATTCTATTGATTTTGTTGTAAATTTTTTAATGTGGGTTTTTTTTTTGTTTTTTGTTTTTTTTATAGACTGTACTTACAAGGCGTAATAGCATCACTGGAATTGCATACAAAGACGACCCAACTATAATGGCTTGGGAACTTATGAACGAGATTAGGTGCCCTTCTGATCAATCAGGAAAAACAGTTCAGGTGAACGCATAATTCCGTTTCGCAGCTCTATTTATTAATTGTTCACTTCCGTTTTACAACTTTATAAATGCATTATTCCGTCTGGTGAAATTCTATGATTGCATGTTAATTATTTTGGTACTCTATTTTTTATGATGATTATAATAATTTCATTTCGTATTTTCTGTAGTTTGGGTCCTTGTCTATGTACAAACAATCTGGAATTACAAATAATCTGTGTACATGTGTATTGCTTGAAACATTGTAATTTTACATATCATTTACTTGGAAAGATGTAATTTATTATTTTAGTTTTAAGAAAATCTACTTAGTTACCACTTATAAATGAGTAGTTAAAAAATTAAGAGGAAGTGATAGCTTTCTTCCAATTTAGCTTTTTCTATGGAAATTTACCCTTTTGAACAAGTGAACCCAACTTTGTGAGTCTTGTTGACGACAGACAAATTTTGATTATGAAAACGCTCATAATTTTATTTTAAACATTGGAAGAGGTAAGTTAAAGATAACATTTCCCTTTTGACAGGCTTGGATTTCTGAGATGGCATCTTACCTGAAATCCATAGATGGAAACCACTTGCTGGAAGCAGGTTTGGAGGGTTTCTACGGCCAGTCAAAGCCTCAGTCCAATCCAAACTTCAATGTTGGAACCGATTTCATTGCAAACAACCAAATCCCTGGCATTGATTTCGCAACAGTGCACTCCTACCCTGACCAATGGTTAGACTTTTTATTTCAATTTCTTACTCTCCACAGATGCCACTCTAATGATATTAAGGTGTGCATTTAAAAAGTAAATAGTTCGAGTGAAAAAATTATACTTTCCAATGAAAGAATCATACTAATGATAGCTCTTTTGAGAATATTTCAATCCACAAATTTGCTACATGACAAATTCTGATTAGTTGTGTACAAGATTTTCATTTCATGATAAAGCTGAATGAGTTGTGTTTACTTTTCAGGCTATCGAGTTCAGGTTATGAAGAGCAAATGTCATTCTTGGGGCGGTGGGTGGATGAGCACATCCAAGATGCACAGAACACTCTTCACAAGCCAGTTCTCTTTGCAGAGTTCGGTATTTCCACAAAAAGCTTCGGTGGCAACTCATCACCAAGGGATCGGTTATTCAACACGGTGTATTCAGCAATATACTCATCAGCAAGTCGTGGTGGTGCTGCTGTTGGTGGCTTGTTTTGGCAGCTTCTAGCCCAAGGAATGGACTCTTTTCGAGATGGGTACGAGGTGGTCTTAGATGAAAGCCCCTCCACGGCTACTTTGATCGCTCAACAGTCTCAAAAACTAAACCACATTCGCAAGATGTACGCCAGACTCAGAAACATTGAGAAGTGGAATAGAGCTAAGGAAATTAGAGGCTCACAATGGCATGTTGGTGCTAAAGGTGGAAACTAAGTTATAAGTCTTAACTACCAAAATATATATAGAGAGAGAGGGAAAGCTAGAAACTTTGTAACTTATTGTGTGAGAGGATTGATCCTCAGAATGGAGTGTCCTAATAATTGTAGAGGGAGGAGTGGCCAGTAATTTCCGTTAAAGTATTACACCAGATGTGTCCTACAAATGTTATAGGCATGACTATAACTTATTGAGATATATGGAAAGAAACTCTGTAATGTACAAGCAAGCGTTTCATCAAGGGTGTGAATGTATTTATGTCTAGACTACTATTACAGAGAGGCTTGTTGGATGATTTGAAGTGCTTCATATTACCGTTCCATCTTTAATTGTTGCATTCTTCAGTGTAATCGTGATGCCAGACCTGATGTAGAATCCTTCCTTGGCCCTATCAGCTTCTTGAACACCCTGAGAAATCCAATGGATTTAAATCAGTCTGGATAATAATAGAAGCTTCTGAAAGCAACATTTTGAAACACTACTCACATCTGCATTTGCGATGATCACATTTCTTCCTATCTTGGCATTCTTGTCGATTATGCAATTCCTTAAAAAATGTCGGGTATGAAATCAGCAAAAATCAAGAATGAATGGTTCACATTAATTTTATATATTATGACATGTAAATTGGTAAGTATAATACATATAAGAGGAAATTCTTCAAAAGGCTCAATCAGTCACACCTGATTTTGGTATTTTCCCCAACACCAATTGGAACCTTTCCTTCTGCCAGTAAAGATGCAATTTCAGTCTCAGTCTGATAGTAATCAGCACCCATCATCATGGTATCCTGCATAACAAAAATCCAAGAAGGCATAATAAAGCATATATCACTGATGGTCCAAAATAGAATATAAAAAAGGTGTCAACTCAAGGAGGTGGAATTATGTCAGGGATTCAATATAAAATGTTAGGTAATACAGAATATTGTTTACCTGAAGCTCCACACCAGATTCCAAACGTGAGCGTACTCCCACAATAGAGTGCTGAACGCTACATTCCCTCAAGAAGCATCCGTGAGAAATAATTGCATCCACAATCTGTGGAACCAATCAAGAGTCATGTTCAGCAGATTCCAATTTCATAAAGCAACTTAGTAATGGTTTGACTGTCATACCTTGCATTTTTCTACTTTAGTGGGTGGGAGGAATCTTGGGGAAGTGAAGAAAGGTGTCTTTGGATCATAAAATTCAAATTTAGGAGGCTGCAAGGAATACCATTAATAAGAGATTATTGGATTACAACACTTTCGCTTTCTAATGAAAATTTATTCAATAGTAAAAATCACATTATATCAAAACTATATTCAAGTCTTCTATTTTCAGCAAAATTATACAGAGTAAACAATTAAGGCTTCTAAATTGTGAAAGGTTCCCAAATTCTGCAGCAATTTATGATTACTTTTTGTCACCAGAATGATTTTTATTGTTCTAAAATTAAAAGATGACCACTTTCATTTGTAGAGTTTATAATTGCCAATCCACTTCCCGCAGTTGAACTTCTTACCATGCAAAACCATCCAAATTGGCTGAATACCAAAAATACTTTACTAGAGTGCTGTTAGCAATAACCAAAATTAAAAGAAGACTAGAAACATTGATAAAAGAGTCCAAACTAAAAAAATTTAAAGCAACCTGTTCTGTTAGGGCGAGGTTTGCATCAAAAAAGGACTTTATAGTTCCAATATCTTCCCAATAGTCATTGAACAAATATGCCTGAGATGCAAAAGGAAAGAGAAAATTGACTGGTTACTGCTAAACCAACAGAGATTACTTGGTTGGCATTCAAAGATTTCCAAAATGAACAACGAGAAATTCCCTCTCACCTGGACATTGTGGTCGCTCACAGCAGATGGGATAATTTCAGATCCAAAGTCATTGAATGAAGAGCATTTCCATCTTAATAGTTGCAGCAGGGTTTCAGTTCTAAACACGTAGACACCCATGGATGCAATATAAGGATGTTTTTCTGCTTCTTGTGGTGATAACCCTAGAACAGTGGTGTCAACACGCTGCAGTTATTGACAATTTGTTAGCTAGACCATAACCAAATCAAAATGTCAATTATTCAAGAAAAGGAATGATGTATTTCAGACTTCAGACTCAAGATACTATCATTATACCATTGCCTTTAGATCTGATCCCTTAGGTTTTTCTGCAAACTGTACAATTCGTCCGGTTTTATCAATTTTCATCAGTCCATAGTCTGATGCACGGCTACAAGACAATTAACGCTAATCAACTCCAAACAAAATTCAAGATAAAACAAAAAAACATCATTTTCAATGAATGTTTGCAGATTTTCACGTAGACATACCTGTCATCCATGGGTACACATGAAACTGTGATATCAGCATTCGTGTCAACATGTCTCTGCAATGATATTCCCCATCAAAATCAATATTAGTTTCAGAAAACTAGAAATGTTATAATGTAAGATGAAAAATTTATATCATTTATACCTGCACGAAGTCCATATAGTCCATCCGGTAAAGATGATCCCCAGAAAGTATCAATATATGCTCCACATTCTTGTTCTTGGCATCCTGCAAGATCATACAAACCCATATTCACTACCCCATATATCAAAATGGTATTTTTAACAAATACACAACATTATATGTTTTTACCTCAAAAACCCATATAAATTGCCTAACAGCATCAGCTGTTCCCTGGAACCATTTCTTCCCTGCTTCTCCAGGCGTCTGAGTAGCTGCCAAGACCTGCTCACATATAATTAAAAATCAATTCTTGACAAAACTTATAGCAAAAAACACTTTCCAAAAGAAAAAAGGACCTTGTTTTGGTTCTCTTACCACTTACTGGTGTTAAAAACTATTTTCTCAAACAATTTCATACCACCCAGCAATCAGTTTATCATCCAACATCTAGTAAGTTCTGAAAATTATTGTCAAAAACAAGTGTTTAAAAGAACCAAAAACCGACACAGCTCCGGTGTGTCTGGCATTACCCTTCACTGACTATCTGAGCAACTTTATCAATTGCATTTTAAAAACTAAAAACTGTTTTTGAAAATAGAAATAAAAAAACTTCCTTTCTAACATTACAGTAACCCACCTCCACAAAACCGTCTCCAAAATTCATGCCATTTCCAAAGCTGTATGTGCGGGAGAGGTGACGGTTGAGAGAGAAAGAGTTAAACTGCGTCAGAATAAATATTTTTCTGATGCCACTGTTGATGCAATTGCTCATAGGGATATCTATGAGTCTATAACACCCCCCAATTGGAACCTGAGAATCTCATTCAAAGACAGAAACTTTGCATAAAGAATTTGCAATTATAGCAACCGTTACCAACAAAACTCAAACTAAAAATCACATAATACCGCTGGCTTGGCTCTTCTGCCAGTAAGAGGAAAGAGACGAGTTCCTGCACCTCCACCCAAAATTATAGAAGCCACACTTTTTGGGTTCACTTCGGAGGTCTCAAAAGCGGGTACCCCCTGATATGCCTAAAGGAAGGACTGCGGTTAAGCACCGAAACTACATGCTTAATAAAAAATCAGACACGCAAAAGTGAATAAAAAATTTCTTTGATGTGCATGCATTTGTTGATTTACCACGGAATCTTCGTTGATGTCTGATGTAAGAACAGCACGTGGAAGTCCAGGAGGCTTGGAGTTTCTAAGATTCTTACTGATTCGTGAACTTTTGCATGATTGAACACTCAAAAACCTTGTGTTCCCACTTCCCCTTGTACTCTCACCCCAGAACCCACTTCTCCTGTTTCTTCCAGTTCCCTCCCTAACTTTAGCTAGAATGCCACTCAGGGTTGCACAAGTCGATTCCATTGAACGACGGAAATAGAAACCTTTTTGGATTTGGTAATTGGTAGTACTTTTCTGCTCAACGAAAATGGGTCTGGTGAGTCTTTGTGCTGGTGAAGAGAAGAGCTAGATCACTTTCATAAAGCACCAAACTTTTCAGACAATTTCCACCATAAGTTGAGGAATAATAACTGAGGAGATTCAAGTGAAAAAGGGCCCCAAAAAAATCAGCTTTTTTAGAGAACCCACTTTTCAAATTGAGAGAGTTAGTTGAAGAAAAACGAAGGTGGGACCTGGGAGGATCGAAACTAGAAAGTAGAGAAAAATGTGGCAATGGAGAGAAGAGGAAGAAAGTGATGAACTTGAACAGAGTGACTGTAATGGGCAACTAAGGGGCAGATTCTACTGTGAGGACTCACGAGAAACCTGGGAAGTCCTTCTGTCACTGAGTCAGCAGTGGCTGCTACTTGTTATGACTTGCTCCCTAACACTGACACTTCCTACTTCCCACCATTGTTACGTGTTTCTTTTTTTTTTAAACTTCTTTATATTGCATCGTAATCAAAAAAACCCGTAAACTCAGGCTGATTATCAGATTAAGTCATGTTTCTTAATTGTTAACGTTGTTTCTTTACCATGTCTTTCTATTCTCCAGTATTTGAATTACCTGATTGGGATTAACATGTTAATGGCTTTTAATGGTTATACTTCAAGATTTAACCAAAATTATTTAACTTCAAAAAATCTAAAAGTCAGACTATAGTTAAAATTTTATAAGAATTAAAGTCAAATATTTACCAAATTATACTAATAAAAAATAAAAGCACCCCCTAAATTAGAAACGTTAAATTGTTTTATTAATTGACAAGTAAATGTTAACAGTAATCATTATTTTTTTAAAAATAATTAAGTAATTATTTTAATGCATTGTATGTGTAATTAGCATTGTTTTATTTATTTTTTAATCTTTGGTATTCCCATTAAGTTGTTTCACTCGAATAGTCATGAAACATATTTCTCCTAACAGGAGAATATTTGCTGTAACGGTAGAGCAATATAGCTGTATTAAGCAAAAGAGAAATGTGAAGTTTGATTATTCCTATTATCTTATTGAAGTAAAAATAATATATTTTCTTCTTCTAGAGTTGTTCTCTTTTCTTGAAGATTCTTCTTCAAAACTTAGTGCTACATATGTACATATTAAATTGAACTAAATGCATAACGTGGAGATCTTTAAGGAAGTGATGATGACCTTCTATTTATTGTAATAAATCAAAACACTTTCCTCCGAGTTTGATTGCGATAACCACGCACCTCGCTATTCAAAGACTCTCGGGGAAATAATAGTAATATAATTTATAATTATACAATGACATTTCTAATCAAATCTCGTTATAAAAAAAAAAAACTTTATACTATTTCTTCACAAGTTATTTATTCTAATATTATTAATATTAGTGTGAAGTGCAGAGTTGAGTGAAACATGTCACATTTCTTTTGCATAATGTGTCAACCTAAGACCCACTCTGGTTTTGTTTGTCTAGTATCTTCATTCCTCGTCTACAATTCAATGCCATTCACTAAGTTTTTCTTTTTTGCATTATTTTTTTGCAACTAAAATAAAACCTAGCAACCTAAATAATTGTTTCATATGTTTGTCATCTAAATTTATATCTTAGTAAAACATTAATATTACCCAATTAAGAACCAAACTATTTTGCCTAAAAGTCGTACTGTAAATTAAAGTACCCTAATATACTATATTGTGATCAATATTATGTTAAAAAAATCACCATGTCAAGTCATAATTAATATTAAAAAGTCAATTGTTCTCACTTTCATAAATTTAAGATGATAGAGGACTATTATTAAGACATGTTTGATCAAATATGTATATGTTAGGTAACCAATGGGGTACAGGCACAATATAACTACCATGATGTCTTAATACGGGTAATTAAAGGAGATTAAAGGAAGTTAACGAGTAGTTATCAAGTGGTTAAATGGCACTGCCTTATTCAGATTCAAAAACAAAAGTGGCACACGTCTTTTTTTTTTTTTAAGGTCCAAAATGAACCTGTAGCAAGAAAATAGAGTTACGAAAAAATTACAATTTTCTTAATTTTAATATAATTTAGCATTTCAAATATAAAGTAAATTTATTTTTGTCTTTCAAAATTAAAATTAGTTTTTCAGACCTTGTAATTTGAAAAATATTAGTTTCGTCTGTTTGTCTAGATTTTTTTTCCTATCTAAAACGCTATAATGATAAATAATTTGAGAAGAAATCAAAGTGTTGTATAGTAAAAATGTAGAATCAAATTAGACTGTCATATAAACGGTGTCATTCGTTAAGTAGTTTTTTTTAGTATTTGAAACAGAGGTATTAAAAAGTATTTTTCAAAATTAACAAGAATGATTTTTTTTCTAAATTATGCTAAATTCAAAAACTAAAATCATATCTAAATAATTTTTTATTGGTCACTATTCATAATCACAGTTTTTTTCTGTACATCGTTGTTCTCGTATGTTTTGGGAGGGCCATATAGTTTAAGGGTTTGAATATGGGCTTCATAGCTAAGCAAGCCTAGTGTATCTCCAAAATCCTCAGGAAATTTCTTTCCTGCACTCCATTAATTTCTGGGTTCACCTCTTATAATTTATTTCGTAGTGGACTTTTCAGAATGTAAAATATTCATTCTAAAAGGTCACAAGTGAGAGGTGGTCCTGTTTGCTTCTTCCCGCACCTCCATGGTTTTCCATAAAATAAATGAAATTACCGTTTTACCCTGGATAAAAAATAAATAAATCCTTCTTTTCTTCATCATATTCAGTTATTTTAGTATTCTAAATTTTTTATTGCATTATAAATTGTATAATCTAAAATATAAAATTTATATTTCAAACGGAATATAGAATTCAGAGTATGATTTTTGTGTTGTACTAGGAATTAGATATTCTGGAATAAAAAAATTTAAAAGATTATTATTTTTTATATATTTAAAAGTATGGGTGTAGGAGAAAACCATTGAGGTGCAGGAAGAATTGACCAATGGTCCTCAGTGAGGTGACATAAGTTAAAAGCCCATATTGGGCTTCTAGTTCCATAAAAAAATCAAAGTTTCCAATGTAGAGCAAAAACACAGTCCAGTAGGCAAGGAGAATTCGATCGTTTGCTTTTACTTGAAGAAATTAAAATTAAATTAAACAAGACCATAAATTATTGGACTAAAATTATTTTCCAAATAATAATATGATTTGTGAATGTCATTTTCAATGTACAAAATCTTTCTTATGTTCCAGTAGCGTATTCAGCATCAAAGATTAACAATTGGATGGTAAATTAGTAATTAGAAAACACTTTCATCTTATTTTAGCTTATGGATGGGGCAACAATCCCACGCTCCTCCTCATTTCCATTCTTTAAAAACAATTTCAAATACATAAATTTAAACACAAATAATATGTACTTTTATTTTACTTGAAAATATTACATAGCTCGAAACAAATAAAGGTAAAGGATGTGACTCACGAAGTTGTTAGAATAGTTATGCTTGATTTGAATGAATTTAAGTGAATTTGAGAGACTGGATTAGTGTGAATTTGATAGAATAGATTAAGTTGTTTGGATTAAGAGATACAAAGTTAAAAATTTGTAAATGACAGCAATAAATATAATTAATATAGGTAAAATTTCTTGTTAAGTATTGTATATAATCCACTGTTGGTATTGTAATTTTAACATTGCAATCTATTTTTTCTATAGATTATATTTTAATTAAAATAAATTTTAAATTCAATCAAATATTAAAATAAAATTTAAATTCAATCAAATGAACCTATAAAAACAAACTCACATCCATAAGTAGTAGATTATCCTCACCCTAATTGATTAATGTTTATCTTTGATATTTCACATAGATAATCCGTGCTTCTTCTTTTTTTCAATTTCACACTATACAAGCAACCACGAATAATGAAAAAAAAACGATAAACAATTTCATCATTTACTTTGATCAATTATCCTTTTAGATCCTCCTTTTATCTTAACACAATGAGAAGAGTTTCCAAAAGACTCTATTTTTCTAAAAGTTTAAAATAGTATTTCATAAATTTAGAAGATTAAAAGATACAAATTTATGCCCTATGATCATAAGAAATTGAACGACTATTTCAAGCTTTCAAGCCTACTATAAATCATTGAAAAATAATATTTAAGTGTATTACATCTTACGTGTTAATACACTTAAAATATAATAGATTTTATTATATACTGTTACATCATTTTATATATATTTAAGTGAAAGCGAGTTTGAATGATTCAAAATATAAAATCACCTTTTTTTTATTATTTGAATTCTAAAAATTAAAATTCAGATGACAATGCTTCTTTTTTTAAATGAAGTACAAAAGAAAGGATTTTATACTCTACAATAAATACTACCCCACACACACACACATATATATATATATATATATATATATATATATATATATATATATATATATATATTTTTTTTTGTTTCAAAAACATATATTTTTTGAAAGTAATATTGATAGTGCAACTATATTGTTTAAAAAAATTAAAAACTAAACTATTATACTATGTTTATTTCAAATAATATTTTAAATAAAGTTGTTATTTCAAGGATATTTAATTACAAAACTCCAATAAATAATAAAAAATAATAATAAAAGTTTGGAGTCAGATTTAAATATAAATTTTACCCTAAGTCTCACAATTTTTATAGTTGACTCTGACTACATTCGAATGTATTTCTGTATTAATAAGATGAAAACCTACCAAAAAGTTTATATATCAGTTGGTATGAATATATATATATAATATGGGGTAGCAAGTGGTGCGTGGGAAAGTGATGCTTTTTTCTCTTTTCTGAAATTAATTTGATGAATGAATTGTTCATGGATTTCATGCATCAATGTTTCTTCCTTTTTTCTTCTTTCCCACTTTCCCTTCATCTTTCTCATGCAAACCAATCTCAGCCCTTCAATTTAGATAATTTCACACTTTAAGCCTTTCGGCTTCTTCTTTTCATGACTTCAATAATTAATCACTCTCTTTCTACATGCTTCAATTGGATTTGGTTGAGACTTTGCTTCTTCCATCTCAACAAACTTTTTTTCCTTTTAATTTCTGACCAGTTTAATCGGTATAAATGCATTTGCTTCGTACACAAGGCACGGGAGAAGGAAATCACAATAAAGAAACACAAAAAATCACGAGATAAATGTATTGGTGGCGTAAGTGTACGCTTCAAAACTTATGTCGTAGTGCACATAAATATGTTTATGAAAAATATACGTATAGTGTTTTTATATAAAATTTTAAGCTTTTAAGTTCTCAAAATAAATTATAAATGAAACGGTATTGTTCTTAGTTTTATTTATTCATTTACAATGTATAATGTATAAATATGATTAAAGCAATATTAAAATATATTTCACACTTGATTCTATATAATCATATATCTGGCGATATATCTTATAGCATATTTTCATTTAAAATTAAACATAATCATATATAATTTATAATCAAAAGAATTGCTACAACAAATTATATTTCACTCACAATTCAATATTATAATAACCATTAACTATATTTATTAGATAATTTGTCATATTTAATTTTTGTAAGAAGACTCTATTAAATATACTTCATTATAAAATAAAATCATAAAATATAATTTTCTAATAGAATTATTTTACATATTGTGGTATGATACAACCATGATAATATGTTATGATACAACCACAAATATCCATACAATATATAATATAATATATGTCACATCTTTTATCCTCACATATATCTATTTTATTTAATTCATACATATACCATACATCATACATCATCATCCTTATCATATTATCCCAAAACACCCATGTTGATTATACAAAACTATCTCACTTAAAGGATCACTTATAACAATCAAGGGAATTAACATTGCTTTAATGATACTAATTCCAAATGAAAAAAATTATCTAATATTTTTTTCAATTTAGTGTCTATTCATTCCTTAAATGACCAACTAATAAGAGGAAAAATCAACTGAATCTTTTTGCTCATGCATCATTTGGTCTCTTCAATGTGACTATATTCATAAATCATTTTAGATCACTCAAAACTTTAATATTTATGATTTAATTTAGAGAGAGTAGGAGAAAAGAGAAAATGACTTAACAACTCCCATAAGCTATAGTTTGGTTTAAGTAACAATTATTGTAAAAAAATGATTTTTTATCACTTAAGTGTTGTTTGAGTAACAATTTAACACTTAAATGAAATATGTAAAAAATCAACATATTATAATTCATATAAAACTATTACACAACAAAATTTTGAAAGTTCTATCATGTTTAAAACTACCAAATATTCATAGTATGAATTGACTAAAACTAAATTTGACTACATCGAACTCTTAATTAATATGAAACATATTTATATTTCAATTTATCATCTACCAATTCTGATATAAGAAAAACTCAATATCAATCTAAAACAAAAAGCACATATCAACACATGGAATAAACTAATTCAATACATAGATTAATAAATGTAAGTAATTAACTTTATATCAAAATAACCTGTATTAAAAATAAAACAACTACAATATATTGCACACTTACAAAATGAACAAAGTTTCAACATCCTCGACCAAATCTTTGTCATTATAAGGTTATATGTATCTACTTTTTAGTTAATTTCAATCGACGGAGTATAAAAGTGGTATAAACTTATAAAAAGAAGAAAAGACATAATCAAGTATAAATAAAATAAGAACTTACCTTAACTAAATTCTAATCAATCTATCTTAATTTTCTCATAATTGATTTCTTAGAATATAATTTATCTGTATAAAAATGAATGGCCAGACTATAATAATTGTAGAAAGTTTATAAAATTTACATATAAAAAAATAGATAAAATAAATAAAAAAATTAATTTTAAAATTATATATAATTTTTTTATTTTAAAATCACATCTCTCATATAAATAAATCAAGTCATATACTAGACATTTTTTATTTTATTTAGGTGGGATACCTCAACAGGATGACTTTAATTTTGATTGCTCTAGACATTGATTTTCATATTCTTACACGGTCAACAAAATAAATTTTCATATAACTTTTAGAATAATTAATATGAAAGTTACAATTTAATCATATTATCACTGTAATAAAAAAAAATCTGTACATTAATAATACATTTTGATTAATTTTTTAAAATATTATTTATACTATATTATTATTTTTTACATTACTTGTTGTATTACATATTTTCTATCCCTTTTCTTTCTATTTATTTTCCCTTTAAATAAATATTATTAAATAATAATATTGCTATACCAAAAAGTACATAGTATAGCGAGATTACCCGTTCAATAAAGAAATGGGTTTATACAAAAGAAAATTCGAAGAGTATTTATTTAATTGATTGGCGGTTAGTTTTATCTTTATTGATTACACCGTATAAGTATTTTGGACATGTTAATACATGTGTACTTTCTAATGTATGTTAAATATCAAAGTTTTTTTTTAGAAATATTTAATGGTTTTTTATAGTGATACTAAGAAACATCAACGAAATTATAAAATGATGGGCTTTAATTATTATGATTTATTAAATATTTTAATTTAATAACAGTGAGTAAATATTTATCATAGGATCGACTTTGATACATTTTTTATTACTTCGGATTGTAATTGATTTTAGTACCTATAATTTATTTTAGTTTCAGATCTTTAGTGTTTTTCAGTTTACATCCTGAATTATAATTAATTTAGTTTTCAAATAAAAGATCAATAAAAGTAATAAAAAAATCATTAGTTTAATTAAATTATTTTAAACACATAATTCAATTAAATAACACATTATTTTTTATGAATAATATAAATATCTTCTGTTAAAAAATTATGACTACTTACTAAAAGTAATATCTAAAATAGTATTTATAATATAATAAAAACCAGAAGTAATTAATTAAACAAAAGACATTTAATGATTATTAAAAAGTATTGATTAAATTCAATTTCTATTGACTAATTCATTAAAAAGAATATTAATTCAATATTTTTATCACCATATTATGTATATAACATTTATTAGTTTTTTCAACCATTAATCTCGCAACAAAATTATTTGACATTTTTCCGTAGAATATTCACTTTCTATTTTCTTCATTCACAGCACAACCTCGAATCAGATGCTCCGAGTATAGTTTTATTCAGAAATATATTTTTCTTTCAATTACTCGTCCAGATGTAAAGATAGTTTAGAAAGATGTTTTCACTTGATCAGAACGATAACTTATTTTTAAAAGAATAAAAAAAATTATCATATAAATAAATAAAAATTCGTTTATCTAAAGTGAGAAAATCACTTTACTTTTGAATATAATAATATGTAAAATTATTTGGATGACAAAAATCAACGAGTCATATGATGTACTTATCCACAGAATGAATATATTTAAAATGTAATTAGATTATTTAACATGATTCTTTTTATGAATGATTGAAAATTCTTATTTCTCTTTATGAAATCCAAAAATAATTATTAGTAAGGAACATTTCTTTAAGTTGTTCAGCACAAGCTGACAAAAGAAACGTTGAACACAAAACAGAAAGAACTTATTGTAAGAACAAAGTTAAAGTTACCAAATAAAATCTAATTTAATTATTTTTCTCTATTTTTACACAACCTTTATTTACGTGCTCATGTTAGTGGGGATCTCTTGTTAATTTCTACTTATAAAGAAAGAAAGAAAAAAAGTTGAGAACTATATATCACCCTGTGCTGTGTTATTGTCTATATAAAGGACTCGGAATTCTAATTCCGCAGCAACCTGCTCCTTTCGTTTCCTTCAACATTGTTAACTCCAAATCCTCTTTCAATGGCTTCCTCGCAAAACGACAAAGCCAATGCCATGAGAAGGTTCCGAAGAAAACTGAACCTCGAAAACATCTTTCACTTGTTCAACGTTGGTGCCGCAATTTTGCTCTTCTCACACTCCTTTTCCTTCCCCATCACCCTCCGAACACTCTCCCAACTCCACCACACATTAATTCCACTCTTCCACAATTCTTTCTACGCTTTTCTTCTCCTAAACGCCATTATCCTCTTCCTCTTTGCACTCTCCAATAACAGAAACATAAACAATAACAAGAACAACGACAACGTTGGTGCCTGCACTGATGTCTACAACGAAATCGTCGACCACGACGAGTCTCGCCTCGTCGTAACCGCGCCACAGGAACAACCTCGTACCGCAGAGAAAGGATTCGAGGAAACTGTCACGGCGGTTACCGAGACCACGTGCGCAACAGTGACGACGGTGACGCAGGAAGAGGCGGTTTCGGTGTCGGAGAAGAAGCGCTACCGGAGAGTTCAGTCGGAGAGTTACGAGCGGCGGATGGTGGTGGCGGCGGCGGCGCGGGGAGAGTTGAAGAGATGGAAGACGGTGGGTTTGAGGAGACCGTTTGAGAGTGAATTGCGGTGCGTGGAAGAGTTGAGTGAAGAGGAATTCAATCGTGCGGTTGAGGAATTCATCGCCCTGCATAAGAGAATGCAGTGGGAGGAACAACTAACACAGAATTTGGCATGCACTCCCTCAAATTAAAAGAAAATGAAAAAAATAAACAAATTAATTAGGGGATTAGAGAAGGATATAATTTATTTTTCATTTTTCATTTTTCATCCATTATTGTACAGTAATTTATTCAATTTCTGAGGGATTTAATGGAGTTTCCTACTTTAATGTATATATATATTCTATATCTTATCCAATCAGTTTGTAATGTCATTTTTACCATGGGTTTGGCGCCTAATGAAGAGTCAAATTAAAATAATATAATTACTGTATCATTTACCAATCTTTTTTTTCTCACGATTTTCAAAAAATAAAATGTTCCGTAAAAATTAAAAAATGGAAAAAGTTATCCACTCATCTCAGTACGTAGACGAAACCAACCAGTGGTATTGTGTTTTATAGGTTTACCTTTCATAATTTGCACACAGAGTTCTGTTTTATAAAATAATTAAAACAATTATACACATTGATTTAGTTCATGAATAGCATTTATAGTTTCTAGAAAGCAAAAAAAGTTCTCTTTTAATTGCGAGACATATGAAACTGTGCGTACTAAAATAAAAAAGATGTCAAATGATTTATGCATAAATGATTATGATTACAAGTTGATGATAATGTAATTATTAACGAGTTATATGTTTTTCTATTAATAATTTGCTTATAATTCTCATATTTTCATAGGAAAGGTTGTAAAAGGACAGATCTAAAAAAAATAATACTTTGTATTTATTACAAAACTGTTTATAAATGCTAAATTAGTGTGTCTATAAAAAAATGCATGATTATGGATTATATTTGTGTGTTATTTTTCTTAAAAATCTGAAATTTTCAACGGATAGAAGATTTTGTGTCAACTACATTTTTTTTTTTTTTTAATTTTATCTAAGAAAACTTCATTTTGAAGCACTAGATGCTTCAAAACATGGCAGGAGATTCCTTTGTAGTTTAGTGCTAATTTGTAACTTGAAGAACTAACTTTTTGCTGATTAGATTATGAGCAAGATTAATGGGATTAGTCAATCCGGTTCCAGACACCACCAATAATCATGGATTATACCTTAATTAATATATTTTCTTAACACAAACTCAATTCCTATAAATCTGGAAATATTTTGTATTGGCAGCTGTGAAAACAAACAAAATTCTAATAAAATGTGCACCGGTTTCCATTATTGGTCAACCGACTTTGATTTTATAATTAAAACAATATAATTACTATATCATTTACCAATCTTTTTTATGGAGCTATTTACTAATTGTATTTTATTGATGCAATGATATTTATATTTCCGTAATGTTTGCTTCAAAATTTTCAACAATGATAGAAGACTTATGTTTTGCTAATTGCCATACTTTACTGATGAATAGTCTCTTGCTTAAACAACTCTTGGGGAATTTTAAATTTGCCAAACGTACTATCATACTTTTTTTTTATATTTATTTATGTTGAGGTATTTGGGGATCAGATTAGTGTGTCTATTGTTGGTTTGCTTCTGCTTTATTCACTTAATTTAGTCGGTGTTTAATAGAGAAAAGCAACATTTTTTTAATAAAAAAAAGTGGGGACTTGTGGTGAAAACTATGTTTTTTTTATGTGAAAAAGGTTTCTTATATACTATCCACTTGATGACAGATTAAAATGACTTCTCTCAGTTTCAAATTATTTAGACATTTTGCTCAGTGCTCGAAGTGGCCCATTTAAAGAAAAGGGAAAATAAACACAAACACAGACATAATATAAGAGAAGTGTATGGCATAGTGGTTGGAACTGGAACAACAAAATAATACTGTGCTGAACTAATGAGATTCTTTAAACGAAGTAGATCACAATTATCCTAAAGAAGTGAAATAATATGGTATTGTTTATTACCACCCAACATATTTTCTTTCATGCTGTCTGTTCCAAGGGAACCAACCTTCTACGCTTGTAAAATTGTACTGCAGCCACACTCAATACCACACCAAATAAACATTCTTTATCCATTAATTTCGTTGCCCAGCCCCTACCACATACCAAAACTTGGGCACACAAATCGAGAATCAAAGTCCATATATATTTTCTGTCTCAAACAAGTTAATTTCGTTTTTCTTATGTTCATTCTTGGTTCTTAAAACATATTTTCCTTTATCCTAAATTATTATCAGAGGAGTTTTGTTTCTTCACACCTAATGCGATTTCTTGAGTTTCAGTTGTGATATTCTTTTTATTTCAGATGAAGCAGAATCTTGTGACCTGACTCATTCCAATGGCTTGTTATTAATCACTTTATATGAAAAAAAAACAAGTTGATGAATTTTCAGTTTTATATATTATGTGGGGAAAGCAAAATCAGACTAATGAAAATGATATAATTATGAAAGCATTTATTTTTCTTTTTTAATTTATAATCAGAACTATTCTTGTTGTCTCTGTGTTTCAGTGATAAATCATTGTCCAGTACATTGGTTTTGTCTTGTTGTCTCCTTCTACTGCATACTAGTTGTCATACACTCATTATATATCCAACTTGGGCTTCATTTTCTGGCTTTGTTTTCTCCAAGTGGGTCCACAACCTATTTTATAGTTGGTAGAAACACCCTTTGAACTTTGAAGCCTTTTCTATACCAAACCATAAGCAACTACTCCATCATCAAACTTCAGAGCCTTCTATTTTAACTTTCACTCTTTCTTTATATTATTTTTCATCAAATTTTCTTTATATTCTTCCACAGTTACACTTCCAACGTCATAACGAGGAGGAAAAAGAGTTATACGGTCAATATCCTAACCTATAGAATCACTGCTTCAGAAAAATATTATATGTGAACGCCATTTGGATAAGAAGTGAAGAAAGTTATATTTATCTTAACGTATTCTGTTGTACCTTTTTTTTTTTTTTATAAACTACCAACATTCTCTTAAAGAACAAAAATATCTTTCACTAGTTTGAGTAAAATAAGATTACTTAGATAAAATATTTAATTTAGTTGCTTTCCCAATATTAAAACTCGAAACCACGTGTTAAACTAGAATAATGGATGTCATTTGATCCACTATTTCTATAAATTCTGGTGGAAGTATTATTTGAATGAAATAGAATAATTATGGACAATACAACTGTATCCTCCAGGTACACAATAGTATATTAAAATTGAGATCATGTTAGAACAAGTTGAATTATCCATTTATCAGAATTGTTAAATCATCATTAATGTATTTTTTACTAAATCCATCTATTATTTACTCCTTGTGTAATATAGCTAAGATTACTAAGAAACAAAACCTATAATTAAATTGCAACAAATTGTTCACTAAATAGACAAGGTTTGTCCCCTCACCATCTTTCTCTAAAGAATAAACAAGTGCCGATTGTTGATGCTTCATATTTTTAAATTTGGAGTATCTATTTTTGCTCATATGATTTATGTTGTCTGCTTGTAATATGGTTTTGAAGACCTTATCTATAGGTTTGTCCTAAACGAATTCCAGACTCAAGTGTTTACCTATTAATATTGTTTCGTAAATAAATTTTAATTTTTGAACAGCTTGTTGCACTTTTTTGGTAAAACGGCTCCTAACTTGTTGACGTGTTATTTTAAATTCCAATGTCTTACATTATATTTTTTAAATAATTATTAAGTTTATTTCTTACACCTTTTTATAAAAAAACATCGAAACTAAAATACGATTAATTTATCTTGAAATAAAATTTGTAGAAGGGTAAAAAAATTAATTAAAATATTATATTTTTATTTTTGCTTTATTTTAAATTATATAATTATCATGTTTTTTAAAATCAAATCAGAAATAAATAAATAATTTTAAAAGTAAAATGAATATTAAAAACAGTCAAAAGACAGCCTCCATATTAAGCAATTCTAAATTACATATAAACTTATAGCAGTTGCTTGTGTTTTTTTCTTCTTACTTGTAGAATTATCGTAATTTTTTACTTTTAAAATGTATACAAAAAAAAAAAAAAA
>Ga0209489_105101_pt1 | contig 23307 bp, 16 predicted proteins | sample SiratrowhiteBW_FD_187527 | JGI IMG/M metagenome (GOLD analysis project Ga0209489, IMG submission 187527) | Root nodule microbial communities of legume samples collected from California, USA - Siratro white BW (SPAdes) (version 2) | ecosystem: Host-associated > Plants > Roots > Nodule | place...
ATCTTTACTTGATGAGGTATCACTAATAATATTCTATTTATTTATTTGGTTACTTTATAATTATATTTGTTTAGTTGTTAAATTTTATTAAAAATTTTATTGTGGTGTTTCTAATTTATCTTATTTAACCATTTATATATATATACTAGTTATTTTTTTCTTCTCGTAATTTTTATTAATTTTTCTACTTTCATACAGAAATAATATTAAGATATGATAAAATTTAAATAAGTATACATTTCTTAAAATAAAATATTTTATTATTCTGTTAATTATATAATAAAATTAATTTATTTCAAATAATAATTACAAAAATTACTTAATATTTTTAATATAAAATAAAATAGAATAGATTAATTTATATATATATATATATATATATATATATACAAAAAACTTTTATGTGATATTGATCTTAATTATAAAATACAGAAAATAATTATGGGAAAAAGAGATAAAACATATTTTTTTTAAAAATATAATTAATTTAACAATCATACAATCACAAGAAACGCGTTAACTATTAAAATTTGCAATTTCAACAATCACAAATATTATATTCTTCTATAATTAGTATTTTGGGATGTTACCAGTAAAGTTTATAATATTAATTACATAATACATAAAATCAATGCATATATTAATATATTACACAAATAATTAAATACGTAAGTTATTGTTGTTTTGTTATATATTATGTTACACTAATATATATTAATTTTGTGAATTAAAGTTTTATTAGATAAATTATATAATAAATTAAATTAATATATAGATTAATATATTACTCAAATAATTAAATACATGTTTATGTTACATTAATATATTAATGATACCACATAAATAATATGATACATACATTAATATATTACATAAATGAAATAATTTAATAATTAAATACGCACATTAATTAATTTTCTTATGTTTAATATCTTAAAATTATCTATTAAAAAAGAAAGCTTTTAAAAAAATAATTAAATTTAATCATTTTTCATTACCTATTCATATCCTCTTTTCCATCTATATAAAAGGGATATTCATAGAGCTTTCTCATCCAAGTTATCGAAATTTCACCAACGAAAAAAACAATATTTGTATGAATATTTAGAGTTTGGGCAAATGGGCAGCAGCACAGCAACGATGAAGACGAAAACATATGTATTTTTCTGAGAGTGTTGAGATTGATCCATCAAATTAAGGAAGTACCAAAGTATTATATAGCTTTTGATTGATTAGATTTATATATTTTAGTAATTTTTACATATATTTAGTTTTTTATTTTTTGTTTATTAATCTGATCATTATTATTTGCAATAGAAAGTGGCATGGACCCATGGAGCATTGACCTGTACCTAGCTACTTCCGAAAGTCTTCAAGCCAGGAAGCAAGTTACGAGCAATGAGACAACTGCAAAGCGTGAATAGCACCACGCAAACCAACACATACAAACATATCACAATTGAGAAAGTTGGATGACAATGGATTTCAAATACAAGCATTTTACAAGTTGCTCTATTTGTTTACGAATGGATTTGTGGGGAGCAAGAAGCGATCCTTTTTAATAATAACTTGCGAAGCGTCAAACGTAGTTGGTTTTGATTTAAGTTGTATGTTTTTCTCTAGTTTGTTGAATACATGTCAATAGAATTGTTTATGATTCTTGTTTTTAAATATTATTTCAAGAAATTTTTAAATTTATTCATGATATAGGTTAGAAAAAGGAAGTGTTCCATAGATTATGGCAGATTAGAGCCTTACCGTCATCTCTGATTTGTGTTTGGAGGATAATGCATAATAGGCTACTCACTAGAGATAACTTAGCAAGGATTGATAACTCACTTGAGAGAAAAATGTGTGTTTTGTGTAATCAGTTTGAGGAAAGTTTGAGCCACTTAGTGTTTACATGCAAGGTTTCAAGCTCTATTTAGAAGTTATGTGAAAATTCGCTAGGTGTGCAACTAGTGTACTATCACTCAACCAAAATTTAATTTATGGAAATTGGGCATATTGGGGGTAGACGGAAAGGAAAAAAATATGTGGAGTGTATTGTGGGTACTTATAGTTTGGTACATATGAAAATATAGGAAAAATGGTGTGCGATGTTGGTTAGGTATTGGATTCAATCTAAATCCTAGGTTGTGGTTAGAAGAAAATACAAAAAGTTCATATTTCTCCTTTTCTGATTTGCCCACAACCACACCTATGTGTGAATATGATTAGGTAACAATGAGTAGTCAAGGGTAGTGGAGGAGATTTTTACTCTTGAACGGGGTGAAAGGAACATTTCTGCTAGCATTAGGCCTTTAGGTTTTTTGGCTTACGCAAAACTAGGGCCTGAGGGTATATTTTTCTAGATATTGATTATTATTATTTTTGTTAACAGATTAGTTTATGCTAGTTTTACAGGATACAAAATTGATGTGTGACTATGAAGGGGGATTTTTTTCCTTTAGCAGAATGGTGTGCAAAGTTATGATGGTAAAACATTTAACTAGAAGCATTTTTTCTATTTCTCAAAACTAAATTTCAAAAATCTACACGCAGAAGAAAAATAATTAACCCACTATCCTTAGGTCATACTAAGGACGATCTGCTCTGATACCAAATGTAACATCTCATATTTTTCATATAATAGGAACTTTATTTACATAAAAATTATTTAATAAACCTAAATATAAATATCCATACATTCATCATATATTTCAAAATATACTTCTTCATATATTATTTAATAAAATATCTTCTTATAATCACAAAATAAAATTAAAATTTTCCATCAACTCACTGAGGAGTCACACCACCTACCAAATCCTCTCCTCACGTGTAACACACGATCATCGCAGATTTAAAAACAAAATAAACATCACATAAAAAAAAACAGTAAGCTAGAGAGTATTAAAAAATATATAATCATAAATATGATTTCTATTCCCAATTAAACTACAACACATCAGGTTTTCATAATTCATCTCACACATTACATTATCATTAACACATCACATCAGGTTTTCATAATTCATCTCACACATTACATTATCATTAACACATCACATTGATGTAACACGATTAATCCCTATGATATGATCCAATCGATGCTTTTTCACACTTTAGAATAGTCATATTAAGTTGTCTATCTATGTGATCTATTCTAATTGGTTCCTTTGCACACTGTAGCGTAATCATATAAACTTTTCAATCCATATGATTTGGTTTAGTCACTTCTTCTTTTGAATCCATATGACCTGGTCCAATTGTTTTTTTTTTCACACTGTAGCGTAGCCATATAAACCTTTTAATATGTATGATCTGGTTTAATCAGTTCTTTTTCACACCATAGCACAGTCATATGAACCTATTAATCCATTTGATTTGGTCCAGTCGATTCTTTTTCACACCATATAGCGAAATCATATGAATCTCCTTTGCCTCTCATCGTATGGTATTCTTCATCTATATGATTCCAATCTACCAATAGAGTCAGTATACATTCTTCAATACAAATATACAAACAATACACATCCTAACTAATTTCAACACGAGTATTTTCTTTCCTAAAGATACTATGTCCACTACAAAAGAAAATATCAAAATAACATCAAAATTTTTGCATCCATTAAACGGTTGACACAAATAGCGTCGGCCAAAGTGACGACTTTTGAAATCAAATTTAAAGCATCAATTTAACTCATGCAAAAGTTGTTGCAAACCTTTTTTTTTTTTTAAATTAAAAAAAACGGTGTGTTGTGACGACTTGGCCTATGTTAACTTTTGTGTTTGTGTGTAGTCGAGTAACCAAAAAAATACAAAATATAGTTGAAATTAAATTAAATTCAGAACAAAAATATAATATGAAATAAGAGTATTATTATTACATTAGAAAAATAAAATAGATGTAAATTTGTAAATAAAAGAATAAGTTAAAAAGTAATTATGAATTTTATTGTTAAATAATTAGAAAAAATTATGAATTAAATGATATATATTAAAATTTGTTTAGTATTTTGTAGTATAATTAATAAAGAAGAAAAATATCAAAATATTAAAAATATTTACAATAAGATCAAAGTAATATAGTAAATAAATAAGCGATGAAAAGTTATTATGATTATTTCTTAATAATTTGATGAAATAAATAAAAAAAATAATCATAACTTTTAAAATTTAATTAAATGATCATAAAATATAAATGAATGATAGTTGCAGCATAAAATATAAATGAATATAAGATATAACATGTTAAATGATACTTTAATTTGTTCAAATCCAATATATTATGTGTATTAGTTATATATTCTCCCAAATTGGTGTTATAATATTTTTGTCAAAAAATAAATAAATAAGATAAATAAAAAAATAGTCTAGCAATGCTCTAATGACTTTAAGTGTGTGACTGAGTTTTAAAATTTTACAATAATAGAAAGAGGAAAAGATGGTTAAAAAGTGCCTTAATTAAATTAATTTAGTTTTATTTTAATTGAATTTCAAATGAAAGTCAATAAAAGAGGAGTGAATGTACATGGCAGCCTAAGAGACTCCATTTGAAATGGGTCCAGAATACCAAAAGTGTCTTAATTAGGGCATCATAGCATACTTTTTATTTGAAATGGTGGGCGGAAGACTCTTAATTTGAAATAAGGTTGGAAGGAGGGGTGAACGTGCAAATCAGCATAAGAGACTCTTCATTGGGTGGTATTACATTGACAACACATATAACAATATTAGAATTTAATTGCATTAATTTTGAATAAAATTAGGTTGTACATACATGTTCACTCAAGAAGGTGAACAATTTCATATAGAAAAAAAATATTTTAAAGTGAATTAAATTTGTAGATAGAAAATTATATAAAAAAATATTTGTTTTAAAATGCATGAAATTTTGTTAGACTATGAATAAATTTATAAAATGTTCAAAGTAGTTGAATTAGTATTAGGAGGACAGCAGAAAAGAGAATGCAACAATAATAAATGATCGTTGTACTTCATTAGTTGTATGTATGTAATATATTAAGTGTATGATATATGATTATGTAGGTATGTTTGATTACGGTAAAATATTGATTATTATATGATATTTAAGAAATTGTTTAAAAAAAAAGAACTAGAACGAAATAAAATTTTAAGTGTAATTCTCAAGTTTTATTCAATCATAATATATAAATTTTAAAAAAAATAATTGTCTTATTAGAAAATTTAAGTTTAATTATAATTATGATAATTATGAGACAATTTTAATTATAATTTTGTTAAGTATAAGATAATTAAATGACAATATTATTAATTATTAAAAAATTATGAATTATAATAAAAATGAATAAGTAAGTAAATAATTAGAACTAAATTAAAAAAAATAAAAAGAAGTAATTTAGTATGGGATCCTATAATGAGCCCAACATTTCGTGCTCATCTAACGGATATGTTGGTATGAGGGTTGGGCCCAAGGCCCAAGCCACTGGGGTGGACAAAAAAAGTCTCTCTCAAGCAGGTAACCACCTCATGCGAGCCAATGCTAATAACACAGAGTTTATGCTAGGGCAATGAGGAGGGACGTGAAAACCTATTGGGTTATAAGGGGATTGAGGCAAAGGCTAGGCTCGATGACAAGGAAGTGCAATTTGAAACCCAATAGGGCAGTGGGGGACCTGGTGACGCGGCTCAAGGTTTGCGAGGGCGGAACGACGTGATGCACCTGATTAACGCCAAACCAATCAACCCTCGAGAGATGAAAGGAAAAATACCAATGTGGAGAGGAAAATCCAATAAAATTATGAGAAGGAAGAAGTGCAAAAGAATTGATTCTGATGGGGTGTAACTTCTCTCTATTAAATCTAGGTCAGTATCCCCTAACCGATCTTGTTCCATTAATGATAGTAGTATCTTTAATTGTAATAGAAGAGCTAAGGAGCGCTCTAGTGGGGGTTTGGAGGTGGAACTGTGGAGAATTGTGAGAGATTTAAGGTGGAGTGTTCGTTAGGTGAGAATAGGTTATTCATTGGTTTCGCGTGCTAGAGCAGAGGAATACCAAATTGATGAGGAACCTGATGAGTTAGGAAAGGCAAGGCTCGATATGAGTGTGATAAGCATAAATATTAGAGGATTGGGGTGTGGTGTGAGGAACCGTAGTTGGTTAAGGAGAAGTATTTGTCTGATAGGTTCATAGCACAATACAAATGGAAGGTTAACATAGATGGGGTAGAGTTTAATAGAATTAATGAAACAGATAATGACATGTTATGTAGCTTGTCTATAGAGGATGAAATTTTACAGGCAATAAGAGAATGTGGGGGCTCAAAAAGTCCGGGACAGAATGGGTTTAATTTTAGTTTCATCAAGAATAACTGAGAGGTGATAGGGGAGGACATTATTAAAGCTTTACATTGGTTTTATGAAACAAGATGTATACCCACGGAATGTAATATCTCATTTGTCACACTTATATCTAAATGCAAAAATCCTTCTAAATTAGGTGATTTTAGATCTATCTCTTTAGTGGTGTGTGTCTATAAAATACTTGCTAAAATCCTAGCTAATAGACTCAAAATAGTGTTGGGAAAGGTAATTGATAAGAATCAATATGCATTTCTTACCGAGAGGGGGTAGTTGGATAGTGTAGTAATTACTAACGAGACAGTTGATTTTTTAGAAAGGAAAAGAGGAAGGGGGTGATTGTTAAGGTTGATTTTGAGAAAGCCTATAATTGAGTGGAGTGGAATTCTTAGATTATATAATGAAGCGGCTAGGATTTCATTGTAGGTGGATTAATTAGATCAAAAGTTGTCTCAAATCCTCAACAGCATCGATATTGATCAATAGTAGTCCCATTAAAGAATTTAGACCGACAAGAGGGATTAGACAGGGAGACTCTCTAGCTCCATTTCTATTTTTGATTATGGCGGAGAGGTTGGCTAGGTTAGTCAGATAGGCTTTTAGATCAGGGGTCTTAGAGGGGGTAAAGGTGGGGAATAGGGAAGTGGAGGTGAAGCTATTACAATTCACAGATGACACCATTTTTTTCTGTCAAGCAAATTTTAAGTGTATATTAGCTATTAAGGCTATTTTGCGTAGCTTCAAGGTTGCTTCATGTCTGAAGGTCATTTTCCACAAGAGTCAGGTAGGTGTTGTAGTAATTTCTCGAATATAGATTTGACTATTTTTTCTAACTACTTGAACTCTGATAGAATGTCAGTTCCATTTAAATATCCAGGAACTATAATTGGAGGGAACCCCAAAAGGGTGAAATTTTGGGATCAAATTATCCATAAGATACAAAATAGGCTTTCTATGTAGAAGGGTAGGTTGTTATCTATGGCAGGCCGATTGTGCTTAATTAAATCAGTTCTTAGTGCATTGCCATTGTTTTATTTTTCTTATTTTCAAGGCCCCAAAGGAGGTGTGTAAGACCATTAGATCAATCCAAAATACATTTTTATGGGGTTAGGGCTCAGAGGGGAGGAAAATCTCATGGGTAGCCTGGGAAAAAGTGTGCCTACCTCTAGATATAGGCGGTTTGGGTGTTAGAGATATTCATGCGTTCAATGTGTCCCTTGTTGCAAAGTGGAAATGGAGATTGGGATCTGAGGACGGTGGTGTCCGGAGGAAAATACTAGAATCTAGATATGGGAATCAAGGGACATCAAAAGTTCTATTGTAGATAGGAAAAGATCGTATTGGTGGAGGGATTTAGGATTAATTTGTGAGGTACACAAAGAACATAATTGGTTTGATAAGAGGCTAACGTGGAAGTGTGGTAATGGGAGTAGGATAAGATTTTGGGAAGATTGGTGGGTAGAGGTGAGATATTAATGGCAAAATTCCCTAGATTGTACTCTGTTTCAGTATACAAAGAAAGGGTGATTAGTGACTTTGGTATGTGAAACAAGGATGGGAACTCAGTGAATTTCACATGAGAGATATCGTGGAGGTGGGAATTGTTTGAATGGGAGAAAAAAAATGGAAAACCAGCTCATAGAGCTAATTGCTACTATTCATTGGAATAGAGATAAGCATGACGAATGGAGTTGGGTTGGGGAGCATCTAACTACCTATACTATCCAATCTGGATATAGGGCTATGAAGCAGGTAAAAGGTATCACAAAAAGTGAGTGTTTAGGGTGATATGGGATCTTAAAGTACCTGGGACAACAAAGGTTTTTGGGTGGAGGGTAATGTTAGATAGATTGCCATCTAGGGTCAATCTGAGAGTAAAGGGATTTTGGTACCATGCAATTTTTGTCCATTTTGTAAAAAGGAAGTGGAAACTACTTATCATTTATCAATTACCTGTGTGTAAGCCCAAAATTGTAGATTAAGTGTGATAATTGGGTAGGGATCACTTCAGTTAAACCTAATAATACTGCTAGCCACTTCTATAGTTTTTATGTAAATGGCCTAAGTAATAAAGATACATGTGTATAAAGAGGGATGTGCCTAGCATTAATAAAGGAAATCTGGATTCAAAGGAATAAGATTGTTTTTTAGGCTAGCTAGGTTTATAAGGTATAGGCATTTGCAACGGCCCAATTGCGTGCCTGGTCTTGGGCTAAATGTTGTGGGTTAAGAGTTCAGGGATCCTTTTCAGAATGGTGCATGCAACATGTAGATTGTTTACGAGAGATTAGTTAGTTGTTGTGACAAGCTAAATTGTGTGCAAGGGTTGCGTACAATTCATATAAGAGGTATTGAGGAGTTATTAGGAGGTGGGGTAGTTCAATGGTTTCTTTCCTTTGTTTGTGCAGGTTATGATTCTCCTAGAAGTAATGTCCAACGAGAGGGTAGAATATCGAACGTGCAGCTCACTACTAAGTCATTTCATGGGTCGGAACTGGAAAACACTTACATAGGAAGGTTTAAAGGAAGTTGCATTTCCATAAGGCATATGTATATTATATGTTGTTCATTTTCTTCAAGGTTTGAATTGATGTGTAGTATACAAATTACAAATTTTGCATGTAGTAGGGCACACAGACTAATTGGTTTGTATCGAGGATTGGGTATGTGGTTGGGTCTGAAGGTGTATTTGTATAAGGGTTGGGACACCTCCTGAAGTGTCTCTCTTTAATTTAATTTATATCTTACTGTTCAAAAAAAAAAAAGAATAGTGATTGAAATTTATAGTTCGTTGGGTTTGACCAGGTATTATAAAACATTTAAGGATTTTTTTGGAAGCAATTTTGTTTTTAACAAAATAAGACTAGAGAACTTTAATATACACTTAACTGTAGATTTCTTTATCCTTGTACGTAAGTGTATAAAAGTGTACGTAACCTCACTTTTGAAGTGTGAATGAAAATCATTTTCCATTTCTTCTTTTTTAACATGCCATCCAAGGCTTTGTAATCTCTACCATGGCTTCCTCATTATGCTCCACCTCCATCTCTGAAATTTTTTTTCTTCTTCCTTCATTCCTCATACTTTCAATTCTTCAATCTCTCTCAAATTAGATGATGAAAATTTTCTACTATGGCAACAACGAGTTCTTGCAATAGTGAAAGGATTAAAAAATTTCAAGTTTCTTGATGGTCAACAAGTTCCTTCCAAATACCTATCTCCAAAAGATAATCTAGTAGACAAGATTAATCAAGATTTCCTTAATCATGAACAACAAGATCAACTTCTTCTTGCATGGATGTTGGCTTCCATGACACCAACCATCCCCACAAAAATGGTGGCTCTCTCTACTGCTTCTCAGATTTGGGAAAAATTGCATGTTTACTTTGCTTCTCAAACCATAGCGATGGTCCAAAAGCTTAAAATTCAACTGCACACTCCCAAGAAAGATAGATCGATAAATCTTTATCTTCTTGAAATCAAGAAAATTGTAAACACTTTGTCTACAATTGGTTCTCACATTTCTCCAGATGACCACATTGAAACATTCTTGGATTGCCTGTAGGAAGACTATGATGGATTCGTCACTATCGTGCTGTCTTGGATTGATCCTTATATTGTTGAAGAGAATGAAGCTTTGTGTTTATCTCAAGAAGAACGATTTGACAAACACAAAAGTGTTGAGCATATTCATTTGCAGGCTAATCTTACTTCGGGACCTTGGATTTTCCATAATAATCAAAACCAAAAGAACAAGTTTCCTTAGTTCTCCTCTAAATGTAGTCATTTTCATAACAACAATTATAATGCAAATAAGAATTTCTGTGGTTCAAGTTCATAGAATTATAATAAAGGATCTTGGAATATGTGAACTTCATGGCAGAATCCAAAACAACAATGCAAATATGCGGTAAAATGGGTCATATTGCGATCAATTGTTGGCATCATTATGAACCACAAAGTCAAACAAATATTTCTGCATATCACTCTCAATTTCTTTCTATTGAGAATTCTGACATGACATCATCTATTCTTGGAACACCGTCTACTTTGCATGATCCTTTATGATATCCTAATAGCGGTGCCTCCCATCATATTACGAATGATTGCAATAACTTCTCTTCTAAAGCTTCTTACACTAGTAGCGAATCTGTTAAGTTAGGTAATGGTGCAGGTATGGAAATTATTCATATTGGTCATGCTAAGTGTCATCTTCCTCGTACAAATACTCACTTTATTTTAAATCAACTTCCTCATGTTCCAAAGATTATCAAGAATCTTATAAGTGTTTCAAAATTTGCCTAAGATAATAATATGTTTTTTTAGTTTAACTCTAATTCTTGCTATGTTAAAAAGTAGGACACAAAGGAGATAATACTTAAAGGAACACTCAAAGATGGTCTCTACATTTTTCAAAACTTCTTTCCACAACCTCATGTGTTTACTGCTCATAATACTATGCTTCTTTCTAATCAGCATATCAACCTTGGCACTCTCGCCTTGCTCATGCTTCACAAAAAACAATTAGGAAAGTTTTTCATATATGTAATATTACTTGTAACAGATATGATGCCACTGTGTTCTGTTATGTCTGTGTTAAAGAAAAAAGTCATCAACTTCCTTTTACCTCTTTCAAATTTTTTTACAGTCATCTTTTAGAATTAGTTTATATTGATATATGTGGTCCAACCCCTGATTTTGCTACTGTTGGTGCAAAATATTATGTTGCCTTTTTATATGCATATTCTAAATATACATGGGCGTATCTTCTTTACTCTAAATATCAAATTTCTTCTATTTTTTTTCATTTTAAAACTATGGCAGAAAATGAAACTAATGCTAAACTAAAATCCCTACAAACTGACAATGCTTAAGAGTTTCTTAGTCTTGCATCTTATCTTAATATGCATGATATTCACCATCGTCTCACATGCCCATATACTCATCAACAAAATGGCTTCATTGAAAGGAAACACTAACACATAAATAACACTGGTTTAGTTCTTCTTGCTAATGCTTCTTTACCACGAAAGTTTTGGGGTGAGGCTTTTCTAACTGCAGTCATGTTATTAATATGTTAGCCACTGATGTTTTACAAGTATCTTCTTCACATGAAGTTTTATTTAAAACTAAACTTGACTATTCCTTTCTCCATGTTTTTGGGTGTGCTTGTTACCCTTTCTTACGTCCCTATAATAAAAGTAAGTTTGATTTTAGATCTACAATGTTTTTATTTTTAGGATATAGTGAAAAATAGAAAGGCTATATTTGTTTGTCCACTAGTGCCAAAAATTTTATTTCACGTAATGTCATTTTTAATGAAAAGCATTCTCCTTTTGAGAGTTCTGATAACTCATTTGTTGTACCTATTTCACCTAGTCACGTAGGCTCATCTATTACAATCCCTATAACTCTAATTCAACCTACTACTAGCATTTCATGTGAAAATGAAATTTTACCTCAAAATACTACTCTTATCAATTCTTCAATAAATGAGCATTCTAATCTGCATAAAAACAACAATTCTTCTATGTATATATCTCCTTTACCTACAGAAAACACATATTCATATCCCTCAACAGGTTAAAATGTTCATCATATGGTTACTCGTGCAAAAGCAGGTATTTTCAAACCCAAAGTTGATATTATTTTTGCACCTTTGTATCCTACTGAACCACACACTATTAAGCAAGCTTTAGTTAGTCCTATTTGGTTCAAAGCTATGTAGACATAAGATAATGCTCTTCTTGAAAATAAAACGTGGGCTATGTAGACACAATATATTGATGTGGGTTGTAAATGGATTTATAAAAACAACTTAAATGCAGATGACACTATTTAGCATCACAACACCTTGTTGCAAAAGGCTTTCATCAAGTTGTTGGGTTAGATTACAATGAAACTTTTAATCCAATTATTAAACCAGTAACTGTACATATTGTTCTTGCTCATGCTCTCTCATCGAACTGGCCTATACATCAAGTTGACATTAACAACACATTCTTTCATGGTGATTTAGAAGAAACAGTCTATATGCAACAACCTCAAGGTTTTGTTTCTACTAATCCGAATCATGTTTGTAAACATCTTAAAGCCATTTACAGCGTTAAATAGACACCACGGTCGTGGTTTCACAAATTAAGTTAATATACTTGTCAAATATGTTTTACTCCAACAAAAGGTGATCCTTCATTGTTTACATAATTTAAAAATAAGGTTACTATATTTGTTTTCTTATTCTGAAATCGATTCTCTTATTCTTTTACTTAACAAATAGTTTGCTTTAAAAGAGCTTGGTCCCTTAAATTATTTTCTTGGTTTTGAGGTTATCTAGAATAAAGATCGAAGTCTTCATCTTTCCAAAACAAAATATATCAAAGATCTATTTCATTGGACAAATATGCTAGAAGCTAAAGGACAACGGTCAATACTCAATTTCGTTCGGACAAATAAAGTTATTTGAAAATACAAAAAGAAAGAAAATTAAAATAAGAAAATGTGTGTTATTTAGTTTTTATCATATTTTATCATTTAAATAAATAAATAAATAAAGAGATTTAGTTTTAATTCATGAATAAAGTTTTAAAATAAAATTTGTAAAAAGGAGAAAAAAAGAGTAAAGAAAACCAGTTTGCTCAAGCCCAATCCATTAAAAGTGTGTTAAAAAAATAATAATAAAATAATATAAAAATTATCATTAAAGTGTTGTCATGTCACACTATCTCTTTATTTCTGCTTATTAATCATACGAAAATTAATTAAAAATGAAAAAAATACAAAGGTTAGAAATTTTAATAATCGAGCTAATTACTACTAGTTGATAGCTTAGTGATGATTTATTTTCAATTTCTTTCAAATTAAATGTTGGGTATTTTCAATAGCTTAGTGATGCATTTTCTTTTTGAACTCTTCTACTCACTCTTTTTATTTTCCAGGTTACATTTGATTAATATCTAAAATAATAATTAGAATTTTTACATTAGCTGATTTATTTTATTTTTTCATATGGTAAAAAAATATTAAAAATAATAATAAAAAAATTTCTATTTCTATTGTGTTTTTAATTTAGGTTCCTTTAAACAAAAATAAAATAAAATAAGAGACAAATTTAAAAATACAATGTGTTTTTTTAAATGTAGGTTGCTTTCAACAAAAATAAATTAATTGGTATTGTACCTTTGCAAATCTTCACCCATCATCTTTCATCTTACACAGAGTTAATACTGGCTCAAATATTCTCTATTTATTCTCCACATTGATATCATAATTCTGGATAAATTTGATTAGATGCACCGAGGTTATGATAGGACACGGACAATACAGAGATATAAAAAAAATTGTGCGTTTAGAATTATTGAGGACAAAAGAAAAAAAAGGAAAGAAGAAAAAAAGGAAAAAAGTCGAGTATGCTTCATATTTACAAATTATCTAGTTTTCATGATTATATGTATATGCCTGTATTTGTGGTGCCATGTTCTATTTAGCCTGCATTGATAGAAATGTTATATTTTAGTTGTCCTGTATCAACAGAAATATTCTATTTTAGTGGATACACTTTGCACTTTGTTTTTAATATGAAATTAGAAATTGTAATAATTGTAATACCTTTCAGGTTGTTGTTTTGCCACAACCTTAACGCTTTGGTTCTCTGTTGGGATCGCTGCATCAAGCACGTCCCCTGGTTTCCTTCCTCAGCAATGCCCAGAACAAAGGAAAATAACAGTTAGTATCCACAATTTTAAAAATATCATCTGTTACTCAAAATCCCAAAACACCAATCCAAAAATTCCCCTTTCCAGAACACGTAATCAATATCTAAAATTTCATCCAATTTCATCCAAATACAGAAAAGAGGGAAAATTAAAAGGTTTGGACCTTTACTATTTGAGCATTGCACGAGGTTCTTCTTCCCATCAAAACCCCGCCCCGAGTCGTCAGCGAATAGCCGCAATCTCACTCCAAGCAACCCGCTACCTTCGGACTCAAAACCGTCCCCGGTAATTTACCGCGGTGCCTCCGATAACCGTTATCGTCTTCGCCACAGGTGACTACCGTGGCAATATTACCGTTCATGTTATCCTCCGTCACTCTACAGTCTTGCTTCTCTTTAACCATATTAGGCTAGGGCAGTTATGATGAGAATGACATTTAGAGTTGTCACCTAAGGCACCGTACTGGAAGTGGCCTCGCTGCCGTTACACATTTTCCTAACCTTAATTGCTAAAGTTGCTAAAAGCATTTGCGTTTAAAAAACGTGGTATGACCATTCACCTTGCTTATAGCCCTTGGCATTGTTACTTAAAAACTGTAAAAATATTAATAATGATAATAAGAAATTAAGAAAAAAAAAAGTTTTGGGCTTAATATTTTTACCATTACTAATTATAATGTTCATTGTTTCATTCACACGCCGTTTGCATTTATATATTTAAATCAGTTATTTAGGTTTTTTTCATATACCATTATCATATTTTGCCCTTTTCTCATACTAAATATTTTGTTAGAAAAAAGAGAAAAAAAGATTTTAACGACAATTTTACATAATAAATGATTTAAGAATAAGAAAACATTTTTATAAAATAAACTCAAAAAAAAATAGATTTAAAATGTTTTTAAAAATAATCAATAAAGAAAAATAGTAAAATATAAGTTTTTGGAAAAATTAAAAATGTTAAACTGTTTTAATAATATAAAATTTTAATAAAAACATAAAAAAATATAAAGCTTTCAAAAAGTGGAAAAATAATATATAAAACGTTTTTATAATAATAAAAATATAAGTTTTCACAAAATAAAAGTATAAAACTTCAAAAAGACTAAAAAGTTTAAAATATTTTTAAAATAAAATAACAAAAATACAAAATTGCTAAAATAAAAAAAAAATATTAGAATTACGTAAACCCTGATTTTCTTTTATAAAAATACGTAAGACCAAAATCAATCCTTATCGGGCCCAAAAAATAAAAAAAATATATGTTTATTTGTCTTATCGGGCTACTAATCAAATTCTTCATTCTCATTCAAAACATTTGGAGTTAAATATTCATTTTGTAAGAGACACTTACCTTTTTCGAATTTCTTTATCCTTGTACGTACACAAGTGTACGTAACCTCACTTTTGCAGTGTGAATGAAAATCATTTTCTATTTCTTCTTTTCTAACATTAACGCAACTGTCAGACTTTTAAATAGACATCAAAATGTGATAATAACTTTTAAAAACTTAATAAAAGATTAATCACTTCTCCTGTATTAGTAGTATCTAATGACACTAGACCTTTTATGATATTTTATCATTTCTTTAATATGATATTAAGATGTGTTGTTATGTAAGATAGAAGGATAGTAACATATACTTGTAGGCAACTAAAAAAGCACATAAGAAAAAGTTTTCAAGCCATGATCTAAAACTAGTTGTCATTATTTTTTCACTCAAACTTTGGAGACATTATGTATATGGTAGTAAGTTTTAGGTTTTTAATTTTTGTAAAAGGAATTAAATATAAGATAAAGAAGTGGATAGAATTTTAGGAAAAGAAAACTTAGTGATATACCCTTTAAGAATTCCCTAAATATGTGCTCATTAATGATTTAGGAGATGAGATTGGCAGAAGAATTTGGAGATATAAATTTTTCAATTACATTAAGCCATGGTAGAATGAAATTAAACTCAATTCATATTACAAATTACTTACAAAAGTAAATCAATTAAGTTCAAGTGATGAATTCATTTAGAAGAAAAATGAGTTGATTAGACAAAAGAATGGAGAGAATTTGGAATAAACAGGGAATGAATTTTTAAATTTAATGGTATGATATGTATGCCTAATGATATTGAAATTAAGAAGATGATTTTAGAAGAAGTACATAAAAGAAATTAAGCATACATTTAGGCACAACAAAATATGTATCAAGTATTTGCTTACACAAACAATTCAAAAATTTGATCCTATATGAGAGTTATTGTGGATTAGCAAAATATGTTCGCTTCTTACCCATTAACATTAGGTATTCATTAGAGAAACTAATTGAATTATACACAAGAGAAATTGTACGGTTGTATGGAGCTCCTTTCAGTATAGTATGAGATGAGGATCCTAGGTTTACTTCAAAATTGTAGGGGAGTTTACACCAAGTTGTAGGGCTTAAGCTTTATCTTAGTTAACCTTATCAACCCCAAACAAATGGATAGTAAAAAATGATCATTTAGTTATTGGAAAATTCTTGAGAGCTTATGTGTTAGAGGACTCTAGTAGTTGTATCAATATCTATTGTTCATTGAATTCACACCTACAATAGTTTGTGTTCTAGCATAGGTATGACAATTCTTGAAGCATTGTATGGCAAAAAATATAAAACAACTTTGTATGCTTTTGAAGCTGAAGAAAATTTAATCTTAGCTCATGACACAGTTCAACAAACCATGGAGAAAATCAAGATGATTAGGAAAAATTGAGAACAACTCAAACAAAAAATTTATGTTAAGAAGAAAAGACAACCCTTAAATTTTAAAGTGACAATGTATTCTTGAAAGTGACACTAACGATAGCTAGCTATTGATACAATATTGAAATCAAAGAAACTCAATTCTTATTAAATTATCAGAAAAGATAGGTTTTGTTACTCATTAAATTTTCTTACCTCTTTTCTTTCCCGTGTTTACAATGTTTTTCATGTGTGTCTCAACTAAGAAAATATAATGTATGATAAAGTATAATTAAAGGATAATATTATATTTGAACAATACTTATGTGTGATAAACAAATTGTACTAATAAAAGTCATTTAGAATTAAGTCACATAATATCTATGTATCAGAAGAAAAAATTAAAGAAAGTTGTCCTTAACTATTTTAGCCAATAAAAAAATCCCTAGGATAAAATTTCAACAAGTGAGAAGAAATATAACATCTCAAAATTTATGATGCAATACTTCCAAAATACACAACGTATTAAATTATATTGTTTAAATGATTTAAATATATTTTTTATTTTCTTAATATATTATAATACTAAGAATGGAAAAAAGTTAAAAAAAAGTTTTTACAAAAGTTAAGAAAATAATTAAAAAGATGTAGGATAAGATAAACTGATCTGTTGGAACATGAAAAGATAAGTAAGAGATATAAATATCTCTTTTCCATCACATGAAAAGATTTAAATAAATGAAAATGGAAAAAAATTTACCTACATAAATACATGGTGAGGTAACGGAGTGAGCATAAAATGTTTAACCTTGAGAGGTTGATAAAGGATACGATAGTGAAAAAAAATTAAGATTTAAAGTGATTTAAAAAAAATAAAAAAAAATAAGAGAAGTACTGTAAGTAAAATCATAGTGTGCATCATCTAAAATTATTACGTAAAAAAAATATATCTATCACCTTATTTATTTGTTTTATAATTACTTTTTAATAAAGTATTTTTAATCTCATTTTATTTATTTATTTATCAATATTGAACTATCTATTTTTAATGACATGTTTTTAACTTTATTTTATGTATTAATTTATTAATACATATTTTTAATAATTGAGATGTTCTTATGGTAGTTTTATTTATTTATTATTCTTAATTATCTTTACTCGTTGAAGTGTTCCTCACGTCTTTAATTTATTTATTTAATTATCTTATAATTATATTTATTGAGTCGGGTGTTTATAATCTCATTAAATTTAATTTAAAAATTATAATTGTTTAGTATGGTATTCCCTAATTCATCTTGCTAATTATTTCTTGTTGTTAATACATACATATATATATATATATAGTATTTCTTAATTATTGTCTTTATTTTCTATTGATTGATAAACATAATATTAAATATTTAATATAAAATATTATGTTAATAATTATTTAAAGTAAATATTTAATATTTGATAAAATTATAATTTAAATGTTTGATTTTGGAGATTTAAATAAATAGATATTAATCAAGAAAAAATAATTTTGTGTTATTTTTTTTAATTATGATAACACTTGTTTACCCGAATCAACTATTACAAAATTACTTTAAATCTTTCTAATATAAAATAAAATGAAATATATTCATAAAATAGTAAAAATCTTTATATATATATATATATATATATATATTATTTTTTAATATTATGTTATTTTGTATTATATTTATTCTTACTTTCTTATCTCTGTGCATAATAAAAATTCAAACATAAACTTAAATAAACGAAAGTATCTAAGTATTCCAATTTACATCAATTCTTCCAGTGTGAAATATAAACACTAAAGTCCTCGTCACTTTTAAAAACGGTCACTTTTTATTTGATGATTATTCTAATTGCGTGGGGTTTCATCTATGACTGTTAGAATTTGCAATTTCAACACTCACAAATATTATATTTTTTTTAGTGTGTATTTTGGGATTTTACTAGTGAAGTTTATAATATTAATTACATAATACATAAAAATAAAATTAATGTATATATTAATATATTAGACAAATAATTAAATACATAAAATTAATGCATATATTAATATATTACACAAATAATTAAATACACAAGTTATTGTTGTTTACGTTACATTAATATATTAATTAATGTATATATTAATTTTGTGAATTAAAGTTTTATTATATTAATTATATAATAAATTAAATTAATAGATATATTAATATATTACATAAATAATTAAAACAAAAATTATGATTGTTTATGTTACATTAATATATTAATGATATCACATAAATAATAAATGCATATATTAATATATTAATAAATGAAATCATTTAATAATAAAATACACGCATTAATTAATTTTCTTATCTGGAATGTATTTAAATAACTTCAAAAAGAAAGTTTTAAAAAAATTAATTAATGTTAATCTTTTTTAATTACCTATTCATCTTTTCCTTTGCATCTATATAAAGTGATATTCATAGAGTTTTCTCAACCAAGTTATTGAAATTTCGCCAACGAAAAAGTAATATTTCTCTGAATATTTAGAGTTTGGGCAAAATGGCCAGCACCATTGACAATGATGAAGACGAAGAAAACACAAACATATGTGTTTTTTTTAAGAGTGACGAGATTGATTTCAAAATCAAATTAAGGAAGTACCAAAGGTAAGTTTTAAATAATTAGATTCATATATTTTGGTAATTCTTACATATATTTGGTTTTTTTCACATTTTTGATTAGGTTATATTTAGATATTAAACTAAAAAAGCATTTCATTTACAGGAAAACAAAACCCAGTTTGTCTGTGTGAGTCTATAGACTCATTGTCAGGATTTTGGGACGTTGGTCTTCCTCTTTTGATCTGGTGAGCTATTGCTTCTTCAAGTATTTCCCTAAGTAAGCGAACCCTTCTAAATTTCTTGGAAGACTTCTTCTCATGAAGATCCTGAATAAGCAACACCAGCAAGTTCTTCGTCTTCTTTATCATCTACGTATTCTTTGCTAAACATCAATCTCTTATCCAGATGAACATTCAATCCAAACTTTGGAATGTTACTATGTACTTCTATTAGATATTATGGGTTTTGGATACCCTTCTGAAGTCATGCTATGTTTTACATTTTTAGATGAAATAATGTTATTTTCAATTATTTTGTTTACTTAAAACAAACAATCTCAGCTTTGGTTATCTGAACATATAAGAGGAAGAAAACGAACAAAATAATCTCAGCTTTGGCCATTTGGGCATAGCTTATAAGAGGAAGAAAACAAGACTAAGCTGGAAGGAATATATTGGAGCTTGTGGAGATGGAAGAAAACAACACTAATTGCTCTCTCTGTTTTGAAGCCACTATCAAAGTGCGATCGGAGTATGATGAAAAGCTTGTATGTTGGAGGCTTGGTTGAGATATAACCATAAATTTCTTCGTAGTAGATTTTGTCATAAGTCTTCTTTTGTAATGTCTTTTGTAAGTAATCATTGAGGTATGAAAGTATGTAGGTGTCTCTAATATATGTTTTGTTTGTTTTATCTATCTAATATACTCAGTTATCTTTATTTTATTTTTATTTTTTTTACGATTGAAACATTTCTTTTATGTTTTTTTTATTAATTTATTCTTTTTATTGATAAAAAATATCTCTAACTTTATAACACGTAGCCTTTCATTAATTTATTAAGTTCACATCTTATAATTATCTTCTTATTATTTTCTTTTTATTAGTCATAAAAAATAAATTAAATATACTGAAGGGTTGTTCAAACTCTTTACAAAATAAAGGACCCAAACATATAAGCTATGGTCTATCTTAAACATATAAAATATGACTGAAATTACTATATACTTGTTTTTTTTTTTTGGAAATTAGTTTTTTTGAAATTACTATTCTTCTATGTTGATATATCAATTATGGTTTGTATTGTTAAATGAGTGATTTCCAATAAACTTCTTTTATTGTTTATTTGATTGTATCTAATGTGGTCTGAATTGTATCCTTATTCTGTTTTCAGTATTCTATTTCCAGTTTTACTTAATTGTTTTATGGAATATCTGAACTGTTTTCTGGTTCCAGTTTATAGCTTCTACATCTGATTTGATTGTGTTATTGTTATATATTGTTTTGAGTGTAGTTCCAATTGATAGTTTGTGATTTGTAATACATTGACTTTTACTATTTAATTCATAATAACACTTTTGATGGTTTCAATTGAGAACTTTCATTCTATATTTCAAATACTTTTCATCTTTTGCGAAAATTTTTGAAAGTTCAATTCACTCCCTTTTGAACTCGGCCTAAACTTATTTTATAATTGGCATCAGAGCGAGGACTTGAATCCTAGTTAAGTTTTTCGATCCATGGCTGAGAATAAACTACCTTTTTGTTGATGGTGCATCTATTCATAGACCACCTATGTTTTCTAGGATGAACTATCAGTTTTGGAAAGTTAGAATGAAAATTTTCCTTGAATCCATTAATCGTGGTATTTGATCGTCCTATGACTGTGGTTGATGGCATGCCTGTTGTTAAACCATTTGATAAATTGACTGATGTTGAAAATAAAAGGGTGCAATATGATTGTGTTGCAAAAAATATAATAACCTCTGCTTTGAACCTTGAGAAAAAATAAAGAAGAGTTTGGAATGTTAAAAAATAAGTGTTCATAAATAATTATATTTGTTTTACATGCATATGTATGTTAATTTGTATTTATGTAATTAAAAGTGTTATATTTTTTTTATTATGTTATTTGAAATATGAATACATAAGAATACAACTTAAATTATTTATACTTAAATATGTTAACTCATACTACGGACATAGTTAAACTAATTGAAAGTAATTATTTATAATTTTCACATATGATATTTTAGTTAATTTATGAATTATTGATTTGCATATGATAATAGTTGGTTTTAATTTGTATTATAACTTAATTTAATTTATATTTATGAGGTATACATGATATTATCTTTGAATATTATTAATATGATATAAGAAGACAATAAGTTGTAAAAAAATCAGTTTAACAAATTCACTAAATCCGAAATTGTTTAATGATTATAATATATATTTAGTAAATTATTTTCTAAAAGATCAAAAAAATTGATGATAATCTTCATATGTCACTACAATATCATTGTTTCAATTGATTATAATATACAAATTTATTAATATCATAGTAAAATAAAATATAAATAGTATAACAAAAATATGTTAAAATGAAATAAAAATTTAAATGTAATTTTTAAGCTTTATTCAATTATGATATATTTATTTAAATTTTAGAAAAATTATGTTACCTATTAAAAAATTTAAAATTCAATTATAATTTTATTAATTATAAGACAATTTGAATTATAATTTTTTTAAGTATAAAATAATTAAATGATAATATTATTAATTATAAAAAATTGAATTAAAAATTTACGAACTATAATAAAAATAATAAGTAATTAAATAATTAGATAAATTAAAAATATTGAATAAAAATTAATTTAGTAAATTAGTGTCGGCTAATGTCTAAGAAAGGAATGTATCAATTATGACTGACGCAAGTAGAGGCGGTTTTTTGCGTCAACTTGACTGACGTAACCTTCTTTTAATTTTAAAACACCACTTTCTGCAAATTATTTTGCGGGTTTGCTAAAGTGGCGATGTGTTTTTCCTCTCCATCATTCTATCTACCGAGCTTCTCAAAGGAAACCAAAATAGCGAGTTTTTTTCAAAATCTTGTTAGAAGTTTGTTATGGAAATTGCACTTTGCACCTATTACATCGGTCCTTTAGCTTTGGGTGAGGTAGTTGATGTTGAAGGTGTTGGTGGCCACTGATGTGGCTTCCCGAGGTTCAATGAAAGCAAGGCCTTTTTTTATGGAGCAATGTTAGGTTGACACTGCTACGTAGCATACTTCTAGTTGACACCGCTGACGTGGGAAAAAATATGAATATTTTATGCCAGCGTGGAAAGTGGGACATTTTCAGAATTCTAAAAGCCCGCTTCTCACTCTGCAGCGCTATCCCGCTTCTTCGTTCGCACTCTCAGTCGCACTCTCTCACTCTGCAGCGCTCTCCGTTTCTTCGTCTCCCGCTTCTTCGTTCGTTCTCGTGCTCTCACTGTTGCTCTCAAACTCTCCCTTCTCGTGGTCTCACTGTCGCTCTCAACCTCTCCGTTCTCGTGCTCTCACTCTTTCTCTCTTCACTGTCTCTCTGTCGTCTAAGAAGGTTTCTCTGCACTGTGAAGGTCTTCGTACTGTGCGTCTTAGCAAAAGGTTGGTTTTTTATTTCGTTTATGTTTGAAAAGCATGTAAAGGTTGCTTTTTTTTTGTTTGTGAAATGATTTGCGTGTAAAGTTTTGGTTTTTATTTGGTTTTTGATGGAAAATGAAGTCTTTTTGGTCGTTTAACTGTTCTGTTCTGGATCTGAAAAGGTTTTTGCGTTTAGGGTTTGATTTCTGTTTGTTGTTGAAGTAAAGTTTGTTCTTTTATGTCATTTACATGATCCTTCTTCGTTCTTGGTGGAGAAAAGAATGTTTTTTGTAAGTTTTTAGGTTTCTATTGCTTGAA
>Ga0209489_105102_pt1 | contig 23303 bp, 14 predicted proteins | sample SiratrowhiteBW_FD_187527 | JGI IMG/M metagenome (GOLD analysis project Ga0209489, IMG submission 187527) | Root nodule microbial communities of legume samples collected from California, USA - Siratro white BW (SPAdes) (version 2) | ecosystem: Host-associated > Plants > Roots > Nodule | place...
TATAGAACTTATTTATAACTATTTATGTAATTTAAATTTTAAAAATAATGATATTATAAATTTTATGTTTATCCTGAACATATATAATGGAATGATTTAAGATTCCATTTTTAGCATTGTTTAATATTTATATTATATAGTTTAGCTGTGTTTAAATAATTAATTAACATAATTAATACAACATATAAATGAAATAAAATTATAAAATTAAAATGTAATGTATAAAAAATATGTTAAAACCACTAAATTGTATAACTAAATATACTTATGTTATTATAATAAATTTCATATTAATATATATATATATATATATATATATATATATATATATATATATATATATATAATGCAAATAATTTATTACATAGTTTAAATATCTTCACAATATTATTTAATTATTACCTTTTTGATAGCTTATGTTTTTTATTTTAGAATTTATTTTTTACATTTATATTTGACTTTATTTTGATCTATTTTAAGTTATTAAGTGTGAAATTTCAAATTTCAAAGAAAATTAATGTTTTCTTGTTAAGGTAAAATATCATCTAAATCTAAAATTTGATCAAATTGAGACAAAATATCTGTGATACAAGAATCATCATTTATATTATTATATTTTATTAAACAAGGAAATAAATATTAAAAATTCTATAAATGGACTAATATAATAAGTTAATTAGTGAGACTTAATATTGTGAAAGAAATATTTTCTTACGAAAAAATTACAATCATTAATGATAATGAAAATTAATAAGTAAAACTATTAAATAATTTTTAACACATTAAATATAATAAAGTATTAAATATTTACCGTATGAACTTATTTTTGCAAGTAAGTGATATGCCTATAAAATGTTGCTTATATTAATATAAACATCACAACCAAAATTTGAAATCTATCTAAAGACAGTGAGATAGTCTTTCGAAAATCGTTATGATAATGAAAGCAATGAAAACTTTTGGAATTATGATTATGATCATAATTATGCCAATATTGTCTCAAGCTTATGATAATTCTAGGTCTTCTGAAGATGGGTTTGGTAGTGCACTCAAATGTGGTGCCATATGTGCTGCCAAATGCTTACCAGAGTCAGAATCTGTAATTTTGTATCCATTGTGTCTTGCTCCTTGTATGGCACGGTGCCATAAAAAGCCTCTTGATGTTGCATATGATTGTCTCAATCGGTGTGACTCAATTAACTCTATTGAGGCCAATTTTGGTACTTATACTTTTTACTTTCTCTATCATTTATTTTATGATTCTTGTACTTAATATTTTTTTATTCAGTTAATTATATATTTTTACATGTTTTTGATAATTAACTGTACATGTAGGTAATTATAAATTTGTGGCCAGTGCGATGGATTCATGCATACAAGAGTGTAAGAAGAACAATTAGTTGTAAGAAGATTCAGAGACAATGTTATTAGGAGAAAACGGTTGGTATGATTTTATGTAGCTAATAAATCTCAATGAATGAAAAATATCTTTTTCTATGATCTTTTTTTGCACTTACTTTCCTTCTTCTTTATTATATTCCAATTTTATTGCAAAATCAATTTTATGGTAACACAAATTATCTTATGGAATCATGTTAATTTAGGTATATTTCTGTTTAAGCTATTATTTATGAGTTTTGATCTTAGTTTCTTTCAAAGATTTTATATCTATTTTTAAAAGCTTAAGAAATCAGAACGGAAAACACTAAGTAGTTAATAATGAAATACTAAATAATCATATTTTAATGTTGGTCTAATTAAATCTTGGATTTTATAAAGTATTTTCTTAATTTTTATAAAAGTCAACCTTAACCACGATAAGTGTAAATTGTATCATTTTCAAAAGAAAGTAATGAAAAATGGATAAATTTAACCACTTTTAACATTAGTCTATATAAGAAAAATAAGATTTTATATTTTTGATAAAAAAAAATATTACATCTAGTTGTTTTAAATTATATAAAAGTAATTTTATATGGAGAAAGAAAGTGGAGGTTAAACTTTTCATTTATTCAAAAGTATTACATCTAGTTTAAGAGAGGGTGAATTGAACTATTGAATTTTTCTTTATATATTGTTTTAAAACAAAATAAAAGTTTTCAAAAAATTCGATTAATTGTAGTTTATTAGTGCACACAGAGAAACAATCAATTGAAGTTTAAAAAGAGTCGATTTAAATTTCACAGAGCAAGACATATGAAGAAAATTTGATCAATTGAATTACCAACAAATCGATTTAAATATCTCCCAAAATTTTCAATACAAATTGCAAGTAATAAACAGCCAGTTTGGCAAACAAACCAGTGAATGTGAAATTTTGAAATTTTCACTAGAAGAAAAACAATTGATTTAGATACAAAGTTGAATCATTGAAATTTTAAAATAAGTTAGTGATTCAAATGAATAAATCACATTCAATTGATACCAGTATATACAATGCAAGATACAAAAGAAATCAGTTGAATTAAAAATGATTATGCAATGAAAACGGTATGTGTAATGACTTGATCAAACTTAGTTTAAACTAGCTCAAAAACATAATAACAGTGTGTCGTACGAAAAGTTCAATTGGTTGATTACGAAAGTAATTGATTTATTTTTACGTAGATGAACAAATAATGCAGCAGAATGAAATGCGAATCAAGGTTGAGGAAGAGAAATATCAAACACAGAATTTATAATGGTTCACCTTCTTGAAGGCCTACAAGCAGTTCTCCTTGCCAACAAGCAAAGAAAATTCACTAATCACACTGTGCATTGCAAGAACCTCGCAAACCCACGTAACACCCTACCGCAACCTGGATCATAACGGGACGATGATCTGAAAAAGAAAAATGAAAATATGATGAAAAGGGATGGAGTCGTGACCATAGTTTATTAAGTAAAACTATAGAAAAACCAGGAACAAAACAACATGCAAAATAAAGTCGAATTCGAGAGTCAATTACGCGTTGGAAAGGTATAAGCACTCCCGCAACACCTGTCATAAGACATTACCTTTAATTGAATGTGTAAAACGAGTGTGGTTTTTTAAAGTATTTATTTTTCCCCAAAATAGAAATAAAAATAAAAACAAGAGAAAAAAGTAACTTTTAAATTAGGGGACCCAACAAGGATTGACCTTGCTCCTATGTATTTCCACCAGTGATGAAAAATCAGGGTACAGGTAGTTCTAAAAGAAAATTGTTTGTTTGAGAATTTGATGTTCTTTTGAAATTTTGAGGATTTTGTATTTCCTTTTTATTTTTGATTCATTGGAGGAGTAGAATGAGGTGCAAACTACCATACTCAATACTCCTACAAATCAGAGGTATCTTTGTGTATTTCTCAGAGAAACTATTTGTACTAAATATCACTTGACACGTACGGTCCTTTGATTATCTAAACAAAAAAATTGATGGACAAGTGGAGGGAGGCCTATTTTTTCGGTCTAGACCCACGGTGGGGATGCAAAAGAGCGAGAATGGGAGTGCGAACAATAATTTTGTTGGGCCAAAGGCCCAATGTTGCACTAAGTTCTCCGTTTATTTTCAGATTCCATATTTCTATCTCTTTTTTGAAAAAATAAATAAATTTTGCTAGCAGAATAACAAAACTAGTTGGGCCAAGCCCAACCCTCTCGAGTCCCTCACAATCCATCTTCGCCTTTGTTAATATTTCATTCTCTCATTTTACCCGAAATCAAATTAGGGTAAAGAGAACAAGTGAGAGGCGCTGAATTCAACAATTGGATGAGTGGTGAGGAGTTATGTGCGAACCCCAGTGACGCTCTTCAACAACAGCGAGGCCAAACGAGGCATGACGTTCACAAAAAATCTAGGCGATAAGCCCGAGTATGGAGTTGCAATGGAGGTGGAAGGACATGACAAGGAAGCCCTCGTGGCGGCTTGGGTGAAGCTACTTAGCGTTGTATTTGTCTTGCGTAGAGGAATTAACAGAAGCCCTCCATCTTACGCTACCACGCTAAAGGAGCATGACGGAAGCGATGGGATGTTTAGCAAAGGAACAAGTAGAGGCGCGGATGGCGGCACTCGCATTTTACTTCTTCTCCTTCTTTTTTTTCTGTTTGTTGGTTTGTGTCTCATTACAGGGTTTGTGCGGCTAAGAGAATGACACTACAAGGAGGAAGCAAAAGCGACGACGAGGTTGTGGCAATGGCGATTTGGAATGTTCACTGGTGGAGTTTGAACATCCTCAGGAACCCAAAAGAGTCAATACAAGAAATTGGAAGAGGATTTTGAGTGGACATGGCGTCAAACATTCTCTCTTATGGTTTTCTTTATGGGATTGATGATTCTGTGGGATACTTACTTGAATTCATTCATCATCGGTAATGGAAAGGATGATGGTGTTTGGATCTCCAATGGTTGTCTGCCTAAACGCATAGGGGTGGCCTTAGAAAACTGTATCACAAGCGATTTAGGTCGAGATGTGTTCCACATTTCTCCCATGAGCACTTCGCCTCCCTTTCTTGGATGACAGACTTGTAAGACATACATATCCATCAAATGATGCACAAAGCTCTTGAATTCAACACATTCATCAATGAAATGTTCACTGTTAGCATGGAAACCACACTGGCCTATACTCATATTCGAACAAACCTGCTTGGAAGAGTGCCCTAAAAACCTCATTCAAAGGTTTATTTATTTCAATTACATGCCTAACCAAGCTTAGGTTTTTCTCATCCATAACAACATTCACCGTGGTGTTTGTATTCCCTAACAAGGGAATCCTTTTTACACTTGGCTTCTGCTCTTGAAAATTGAGTCATCCTAAAGATTGTACTTTAAATTTGAGGGCCCAAAAATTATCAATGGAATGACCAACTGCTCCACCATGATATTCAAACTTGGCATTTACATCGTAATATTTGGGATATGACAATTGTAATGGCTTTGCGGGACAAATAGCCATTAATGCATTATTTAGTAGATCAGGTAAGAGCTTTGTATAGGTATTGGAATGGGAGTGAACTGCACAATCTTCTATTCCATATTACTTTTTGGACCATAGTTTTAATTCTACGACTGATTAGGATTTTCACCCTCTGGATTGGGCTGATAGGCATTACAAGGCACGAGAGGAGATCGATACTCAGGCTGCGGCTGAGGAACATTTTGCTGGTAATTTGGAATGTTATTTGAAATGTACGAAGATGACGACTTATAATTGGGCCGATACTATAGTGAAAATCCTCCACCATATGGCATGGCAGAAGCTGTTTGAAACTCTCCCTCCTTCTTCTTATTAGAATTGAACTTGGGCTTTTTAGCATTTGTAGTCACGAATGACCTTTGTGTTATCTTACCACTTTTTAGCCTGTATTCATCTCTTTCTCCAATAGCAACTATATTAGAGAAATTAGAGGATACACTTCTAAGCATATGTTCATAAAAGGGCTTGTAATGTTTCAATGAACATGGTCACCATCTCTTTTTCTTGCAACGGTGGTTCAACTTGGACGGCAAGCTCTCTCCACCTTCGTGCATATTCTTTAAAAGACTCTACACTATTCTATTCCAGATTTTGTATTTGCATTCTATCCGGAGCCATGTCCATGTTTTATTTTTATTGCTTTAGAAAAGCGTCAACGAGATCTTTTCAAGAGATAATAGGAGCTGGCTCCAAATGCATATACCAATTCAAATCTATGCCAGCTAAATTGTCTTGAAAGAAGTGCATCAATAACTTTTCATCATAAGCATGTGCAACTAACTTTCTACAATACATGGTTAAATGGCTTTTAGGGCAGGTAGCTCCCTTATACTTTTTGAACTACAACACTTTAAACTTGGGAGGGATCGCAACATCATATACCAGGCATAGCCCTACAACATCTCTGAATCTACAACTACCACCCCCTTCAATCATTCTAAGTCTTTCCTCCGAGACTTCCAGCTTGTTCTTGGTTCGGTCAGCATTAAGCAGCACATCATGAAGCTTGTTCTTGTAATTATGCCCAACTCATTTATGAGAAAATAAATCTTTCTTTATTTAGGGGCTTAGTAAATAAATCAGCCAATTGATTCTCAGAATTAACAAATTGAATTTCGTAGTCACCATTATTTACATGATCTCTTATGAAGTGGTGGCGTATTTCAATGTGTTTTGTTTTGGAATGTTGCACTGGGTTCATTGTTAGGTTTAGTGCACTAGTATTATCACAAAGCAAGGGAATTTGAGAAAGAATTAGACCGAAGTCACTTTGTTGTTGCTTATCCAGAGACTTTGAGCACAACAGCTCCCAGCAACTATGTATTCTCCTTCAGTTGTTAATAAAGTCACACACGCTTGCTTTTTACTATGCCATGATATCAAACTGGATCCAAGAAGGTGGCATGTTCCACTTATACTCTTTCTATCAATTTTACATCCTGCAAAATCTGAGTCAGAGTAACCAATTTTAAGAATACTTCAGTAGGATACCATAGACCAACATCTATAGTCCCTTTGAGATACTTCAATATTCTCTTAGCTGCCATGAAGTGTGACTCCTTTGGATTGGCTTGGTATCTTGCACATAAGCAAACACTAAACATGATATATGGTCTGCTTACAGTAAGATAAAGAAGTGATCCTATGAGCCCTCTGTATTTAGTTTGATTAACATTAGCACCTTTCTCATCAGCATCCATATAGCATTTAGTTGCAATAGGTGTAGTAGCCTCCTTGTAGTTTTCCATATCAAATTTCTTCAATAATTCTCCACAATACTTCGATTGACTAAGAAAAGTACCATGCTGGAATTGCTTGATTTGCAAGTGTAGAAAATAGTTGAGTTCTCCCATCATGTGTTAGCATCAAGGTTGCGAAGTGATTTGATGAAGCCAACAATATGATGAAGCGTACATGGATCAAAGCTTGCAAGTGGATTGCTTCAAGCCATCATGGAGTTTGGTGGGAGATTTGGTCTAGGACTTAGATTGGGTGTGTGTGAGTGTGGTTTTGGTTCAAAACCATGTTGCATGATTCCTTCACTTGAGAAGAACTCACAAGATTCATAATGATTAAAAGATACAAAAAGTGGTTAAATGATTTTGAAAAACCATTTTGACATTAAAACCATTAAACTGTTTGTCAAAATTGAACTTCCTAGACTTTTCTGTGTTACAAAAAACCAATCAAATGAATGATTAAAACAATCGATTGAATTTTTGTTTGTTATAAACCAGTTTTCTATATAAGGGTGGTGCGCGATTTGTGGGCACATGTCACATTCCAATTGATGGTCAACAAGTCAAAAGCTGGACATGGTTCTCAAGCTAAGTAAATTCTGACACAGTTTATTGGTTACAGAATCAAAATAGAAAAAGATTTTTCTGTGCTGTCTTTCAATGAATTGATTGCGTGAATTAATTGCATTGGATATGTTTGAATTTTTCAAATTTGTCTTATACATAACAGATTGCATTATATATAGTTTTACCATCAAACACTTAATCACACATGAATCCACTTCATTGCATTCTATTTTCTTTGGATTCATAGAACAGTATCCTAGTCTTGTGTTCACCCTCACAATCCTCTGAAATGGCATCTTCTTCCACTCCTAGAAACTAAAATAAGAGAGCTTGTGTCAAAAATGTTAAGCCTTCAGAAACCACTGAAATAGATTATCTTGAGAGATGGTTTGTGGGAAATCATGAAAGCATACAAGAGTTTCATGGGGAGTACAGTAGAAAAGCGATAATAACTCCTAAGTTTCTTACAATGTTGTGGTTGAAGGAGGAGAAGCTGGATGAGGTTAGAGAGATCTTAAAATTTCAGAAGCTGGAGAAATTCGTGAGGTTATCAGGAAATGTTTATCCTGATTTGGTCAAAGTATTTGTAATAAATATGTGATATGATGAAGAGACAATTTATTCTCAAGTGAAGAGAGTCGACATTTGCATAAATGATGAGGTCTGGCTTGCAGTTGCTGGATTGCGCAATGCTGGAATCCCAGTTGGAAGGAGTCATGCAGTTGGTTTAGAGGGGTTCAACAAGCAACAGTTTTTCAAGACCTGCCTGAGAAACCTGAACACTGAGTACAGGAGTTATTCAGTTGGAGGACTAGCAGTAACACCAAGAATCCTTGCTTTTATTGCTATTTGGTTGTTGACACCAAGGGGATTCACCCATGCTGTGTTGACTAAAGAAGATCTTATGCTCACGTATTGTCTAATGGGAAGGATCAAAGTTAACTGGGTTAGTGTCATCAAAGAACACATCATAAAAATAAGGAGGAAGGTTGAATTCAGAATCCCTTATGTTGTTCTTATATCTCATTTTATTGATTACTTTGAGATCGACACTGATACAGAGGTGGTGGAACTGGTCACAACACAAAATGAAGTTAGTGCATCAACACTAAACAAGATAGGTCTGATCAAGGTCAATGATGACCACTGGATCTGTAAGACTGATTATGATGAATAACCTGCTGAAGAAGAGGAAGATGATGCTACTGAAACTAATGAGAGACATGATGCTCCCATACCAGATGCTCCACCTAGTGGTTATGAAAATTATTTTGTTGGATTTGAAGAGCGAATGATGACTCAACTCCACACTATACACGAAGAGGAAAGAAGTCATCATCAATACTGTGAAACAAGGTTTCAGAACATTGAAGGCATCGTTGAGGATGTGCAATTCAAGTTAGGCCAGATGTTCTACAATCCATACGAATGAACTTTTACATGTATATTGGGTTTCTTCGTCCCACTTTGATGAATGCAAAGGGGGACAAGTAGGCATGTATGGTGTGTTGGTCTAGGTGTTGCATTAGATTGCATAGGGTGTCTTTGTTGTTTGTTGTGACTGTCTTATGTTGTTTCTATGTTTGTGTTTTTATTTCTCTGCTATTGCTGCTTATGTTTCTTGCTGGTGTATCCAGCTCTGCTATGACGTTTCTAGCTAGTTGAATGATGTAGTAATCTATCCAATGTTGTAATCCGGACTCATAATTCATATTTGTAGCCCTGATACTTAATATCTAATTAAGTTATGTGTTTCTATTGTTAATAGTGAGCTTATTGCTAATACTGTTTAATTCTCTTTACTTGAAGGGATAATGGAGTATAGGGGAGCAATTACGTGATTACAAAAAAGTCTGATTTGAACTGGTTTGAGAATTATGAGGAACTATAATTAACTATTCGAACTCAATCAGATTGTGTTTTAGTTTTTGCTCTGAACCTGTTGAATTTACAAATTACTAATCAACTGTTCTAGAGTTCAGTTTATTTAGGTTGAAGCAATGCAACTCAACACAAAACTGTTTGCTTTCATCAATTTAGGGGAGATTGTTAGCACCAAAAGTTGCTAAAGGATTTGATGAAACCAACAAGAAGATGGAATCTAGAGGATCAAAGGGAGCAATGTTATTGCAAGAAGAATTCTAAAGCTTGATGGAGTTTTTGGTCCTAGACTTAGGTGTTGTGTGTGTGAGAGTCTTGCTCTTTGGTTTAAGATCATATGTTGCATGTTTCATAATTCAAAGTAAGCTCCAAAACTAATCTTGCTTAATCAAATGAACAAAAGGTTTTAAATAAGGATAATTCAGATTTTAGAAAACTATTTCAGAAAAGAATTCCTTTAACTGTTTTTAGAATCTGAACTTGATGAATTTTCTCTAAGTCACAGGAAATTTAATTGATTGAACGATTGACACAATCGATTGAGTTTTTAATAGAATTAAAAAATCAGTTTGTCTATATAAAGTGATAGCATGTGTTTTCAAGCATCTAAGTCATTCTGAGCAAATACTTTTGAAATTTTCAAAAGAGAAAAAGTGCGAACAGCCTTGTGATCTCTAGCAGTCTATTTTCATCAAGAACACTAATCTTGGAGCATTGCTTTGGATTTGAGATTGTGATATTGTGATCTTAATCCATAGATAAGTGTTCATACTCTATTCTTAATACATTTGTAATCTGTTGAGTGGATTCACTACTGTAATTGTTTCATTAATTGATCCTTATTGTACTGTGAGGTTGTGTTATGAATTACATAGGTGTTGTAATTGTAACAGGTTTAGTGCAGTAGGTTCTGCATTGGTTTGACAACTGTTGTAGGGTTCAGTAGGTTGTTTACTACTGGAAGCAGTGCTTGCTTGCAAGTTGCAAGTGTTGAAATCTTTGTAAAACTGATTTTTCTAATCTTTATAGTGGAAAATTTTTGTTGCTTGGCAGGACTGGACGTAGCCCTTGAGGAAGGGTGAATCAGGATAAAATCTTGTGTTCTTGATCTTTCTTTCCTCCTTCTTGAACACTTCTTGATTATGTTCTTGTTTGCACAATTAATTGTTCTTCGTGCATAATCAGTTATTCATTCTTCTGGTGTTTTTCTGTTCTTTTCTGAAATTGTTATCATTTTTACAATTGACTGAAACTGTTCTTGATTGTACTTGAGTGCTTATTGTCTTCCGATATCAAAGTTTAGTAGATTGAATTTTTGGAAACCTATTTCCTTGATTCAATTATAGTTTCTTGTATTACCTATTAATTAGAACTATTTTAATATGATTGATCACCAGATTATTGTGAATTTTGTTTGAGTGATTGTTTCCGGATTGTTTTGGAAAACAGTTTAATTCAATAAATTGCTTTCGCTTCTGTCTCTGATTTACTTACTGGTATCTGTTAATTGTTAGTACTGTTTGTTTCCAGTAAACTGATTGGTAGTGTTTCCAGTCTTGTCAAATACTTTAATTGATTAAATTTGTTCTAGAATTTACTGATCTTTTGTTGTGTACTTCTTGATATCATATTTCGTCATATTTTAATAATGAACTTTCATCCCATTTTCAACTATGTTAATAGTTTGCGAAAAGTTTTGAAACTTCAATTCAACCCCCCTCTTGAACTCGGCCTAAACTCATTTTACAGTCTTGAGTGCTAGACTTCTAGATTTTTTCTCCACTGTTTGCATTTCTTTCAGTATAGTCATCTCCAGCTCGTGTTCCCTTAGCTTGAAAAGAGTGCTGCAGTGGTGAGAGTGGTAAAATCTTTAGTTTCAGATACCGCAGTCACCTTAGGCTACCAGCTCCTATCCAGGCTCTTTAGGATCTTGATGTTCAACCCCTCTTTATCAAATTGCTTTCCCAATCCAATCAAGTGGTTGACATTGTGAATGAACCTTTTCTGAACATTTGCAATGGTCTCCCCTTGTTAAATCCTAAACATTTCATACTCTTAGATCAGTGCATGCTTTCTAACTCTCTTTACATCAGCATTTCCTTCATGTGTGACTTCAAGTATGTCACATATTTCTTTAGCCGAGCTACACTAAGATACTCTGAAAAATTCATCAAGGTTCAAGGCAGAGGTTATTATATTTTTTGCAACACAATCATATTACACCCTTTTGTTTTCAACATCAATTAATTCATCAAATGGTTTAGCATCAGGCACACCATCAATCACAGTCATAGGAATATTAGGACAATTTACTGTAGCATATCAAATACCATGATTAATGGATTTAATGAAAATTTTCATTCTTACTTTCCAAAACTGATAGTTCACCCCGAAAACCATAGGTGGTTTATGAATAGATGCACGCTCAGTAAAATGTAGTTTATTCTCAGTCATGGATCAAAAAACTTCACTAGGATTCAAGTCCTAGCTTTGATGTCAATTTAAAAATAAGTTTAGGCCGAGTTCAAGAGGGGGGTTGAATTGAGCTTTCAAAAATTTTCACAAACATGGAAAGTATTTGAAATATAGAATGAAAGTTCTTAATTGAAACAATCAAAAGTGTTATTCTGAATTGAACAACAAAAGTCATTGTATTCTAGATCACAAACAATCAACTGATACTACACTCAGAATAGTATACAACACTAATACAATCAAATCAGATGCGGAAGCAATAAACTGGAACCAAAAAGCAGTTCAGATAATCCTAAAAACAATTAAGTCAAACTGAAAACAGTATACTAAAAACAGAATAAGAATACAATTCAAAACACTCTCCAGATACAATCAGATAAGCAGTAAAAGCAGTTTATTGGAAATCACTCACACAACAATATAAACCAGAATTGATATATCAACTGAGAAAAACATAATTTCAAGCAAACTAGTTTCCAGAAAAACAAACAAATATACAGTGACCATAGTCAATTGGAAACTCTCAAGCAAAATAAAAAGCAGATCCAGTCAACTAACAGATAGAAAAATAGTTTCAGAGAACACAATAACTCCAGCAAATAGAACAATCAACTGGGGGCGGTGAACAATTAAACTGAGCGAGTGACAGTAAACAATAAAGTGTTAAAGAAGAGAGAAAGAGAGATCAAGAACACCAAGATTTATACTGGTTTACCCTTTCACAAGGGCTACGTCCAGTCCTTTGCCAACAAGCAAAGAATTCCACTAAAAAGATCACAAGATTAGTTAAGTACAATACAAACACTCTTGCTCCCAGCAAGTCAACAAACTGCACCTAGTAGCACATAATACCCTTACTCCCAACAATACAGCACTGCATCCCGCAGCACACAACCTACTCCACCCCACAGCAGTTGTGAAACCAATGCAGAAAACTATTACACCAACCCACTAACACACACCCTATGCTAAATGGGTCACAAAACGACAACGACAACTACAAATCACAAACCCTTCTTGATTTGCAACCAAACAACTCTCAATACAGGAGATTACAATTCAGTATCATTAACAACAGTACTTTTATACACAACGGATTACAAATGGACGAAGAACAGTGTAGAAGACTTAGCTTTGGTGCAAAACCAATTTGCACGAAACCCACTCAAAGAATAGCTCCAAGATTCAAGTTCTTGAGATCCTTGTAGTTATAAAAATGTGTTAAAAGTGTTCTCAAGTGAAGGGCGCTTTTTCTCTCTTAGAAAATCACAAGTTGTTAGCACCAGTGGGCTACTGTGATGATTTGATGAAGCCAACCAAGTGAAGATGTTCAAGACCTTATGAGCATATGTGGATTGCATGAAGAGTTCATGAAGATTGAAGACTTGGTCTAGAACTTAGAAGTGTGTGTTGTGGGGTAAGTTTGAGGTCTAATAAGTGATACATGCAATCTTAATCAATGATAAGCTCCACATGTATTTTCTGAATTAACAAAAGTTTTGAAAAATCACTAAAATCAAAACTTGTGTTTTAAACAACTGTTTTAACTAACTGGAGAAAAACAGTCGACTATTTGGAAAATCAATCGACTGAATTTTTAAATTACAGTTATGTTTAAATAGTTGGCGCGAAATTTTGGAAGTTAACGAAAATTTTTCTAAACATTTTCTGAGCATGAAAGTTTGAGATTTCAAAGAGAGCAAAAGCGCCAATGAGTATAGTGATCAAAGAACATTCAACGTTTTTCATCAAGAATTGTTTTCTTGAACTGCGACTAGAGCTTTGATTTGACTAAGACAGTTCTTCGCTGATTTGATCATCAGACTAAGCCTTTTATACCTTTTCTTATTACTTTTGTCATTCTTTGTATAGAAGTGCTTGTATTGCAGTAATTGTGTTCATTCTTCATCTATATTGAAATTTCTACTACGTTCTTGAATTGCCTGGGTTGGTAATTTTGTTCTGTACAGTGGGCTCTGTACAGGGTGTGACTTGTTGTGGGTTTCAGCAAGGGTCTTCATGAAACACACAGTGGGTTTCTGTGTGGTTTCCTGTTCTGTTGTGGGATCAGCAGTGGTCTACTGCGAGTTGTAGTGAGACATTTCTGAGTTATACAGTGGTCTCTGTATAACGTTACTTGTTGTGGGTTTTAGCAAGGGAGTTCTTGAAGCACACAGTGGATTCTGTGGTGTTTCTTGTTTTGATGTAGGGTTAGCAGGGGTTGGCTGCAGAGTGCAGTGTCTTCTTGCTGTAGGCAAGTACTGTAAACTGGATCAGGTTGATCAGTTTAGTGAAATCCTTACTGTGTGTGAGGGATTGGACGTAGCCCGGTTGTTGGGTGAACCAATATAAAAATCTACTATGTCCTGATTTTCTCTTGCTCTCTCTCTTTCCTGTTCTTACTGATTTTCTTGAATTTTTAGAATTAAGTGAATCTTGCTAATTGAATAACTTCATCATTCTCTGAAAGCATTTTTAGTAACAACTTAAAATCATTTATTCCATTTTAACTCAGTCTAATCCAAACTGCTTTGAATCTGTTAATAACAAGTATATCAATTTCTTGTAAATTTGCAGTTTTGCAATTTGCTGGGTTTACTGTTTATCAGTTTGTTTTTCTAGAAAACCAAATATCTCGCTGTTGTTGATTAATGACTGTTTTTCATACATTTAACAAAGTTTATAGTGTTTAACAAAAAGGTTTTTAACCAGTCAAGCTTGATAAACTTGAAGTTGATCAGTTCTTTCTGTGTGGTTAAGTTCTATTCTGTTTTTGTGCAGTAAACTAAATCGCTTCCGTACTTACATTTAAATTTTGATAAAATTGTTTGATTTGTTGCATTGTACTGTGACTGGATTATATTCTATTTACTGATTCATTCTACTGCCTTGCTCAGTAAAGTCAATAAAGATCCAGTTTATTAAAAGAATTTGAATTTTGAAAAAGATTTTGAAATCCAATTCACCCCCCTCCCCCTCTTGTATTTCAGCCAAAACAGTTTCTTACACAAGTGATCGCTTAAAATGTTCTATGTTATGTTTTTCGTAAGTTTCAAATCGCCTGCCACCCTTATACAGCAAACTGTTTTATAACAGAAAAAAAAATCGATTGATTGTTTTAATCATTCAACCGATTGATTTTCTGTAACACAAACAAATCCAGTAAGTTCAATTTCTAAAAAATAGTTTACTGATTTTAATCTCAAAATGGTTTTTCAAAATTGTTTAACCATTTTTAGTCCTTTTCAATCATTATGAATCTTTTGAGCTCTTCTCAAGCGAAGGAATCATCCAACATGGTTTTGAACAAAAAGCATGAAAAACAAGTTTAGGCCGAGTTCAAGAGGGGGGTGAATTCAACTTTCAAAAATTTTCACAAATATGGAAAGTATTAAAAATTTGAACGAAAGTTCTTTCTTGAAACTACTGAAAAAAGGATATTAAGAGGTGCACAACAAAAGATCAATAAATTCCAAACCAGAAACAATCAATTGAAAAATACACAAATCTAAAAACAGTTAAGTAAAAATCAAGTTACTACCAGAAACAATGAACAGTAAAGATAATTAACTAAAACCATAATGTAAACCAGATCAGTCATGAACCAGTAATAACACCAGATTCAAAAGCGAAAGTAATTTGTTAAATAAAATGACAGACTAGAACTGTCCAGAAGTGATTAGATAAATAGTATTAACAGTAACCTGAAGATCACTCACATAACAACACAATTAGATTTAACAGACAAAACTAGAACCAAGAATTGATTCAAGCAATCAAATTTCCAGACGAACAATCAATTATACACTAGTCACTATTAACATGAAATACTCAATTAGTATAAAGAACTAGTACTGTCAATTAAATAGATGTAATAACAGTTTCAGAAAACTCAGTAAAACACAATCAGAATGAAGATTCAATTATGCGTGATGAACAGTTTATTGAGTGAGCGATAGAAAATATGATAAAGCATTCAAGAAGAGAACAAGAGAGATCAAGAACACCAAGATTTTTATACTAGTTCACGTTTCCTCAAGGGCTACGTTCAATCATTTGCTAACTAGCAAAGAGTTTCCACTATAAAGATCAACAAGATTGGTTTACACCAAATCACTTAGCAACCTTGGTACTAACACCCTTTGTTGAAAAATATGATGGCCAATGTTCAAGAGGGGGGAGGCGGGTGAATTGAACAACTTACACTTTTTGAAAACTTACAAGTTTGAATGAGAGCTTTTATGAAACTATGATTACAATGTAAGAGCCACACAAAAGCAACATGTTAAATTCACAAACAGCAGGTTAAAACTCTGTTCAGTGTGTAAAATCAGTAAAATCAATCTGTTAAAAATCAAATCAACACGTTAAAATATTTCTGGAAGTTCTATAAACACGTTTTTAATAGGTTAAAACAAAATTCAACAAGCTGAATTTACAATACTGCAGCAGTATGATTAAACCTGTAAACCTGTTCAAACCAAAATAGCCAGATTCAGATTAAAACGAAATTTACAAAAGCCAAAAATAATTCCTCAAAACAGATTGATATAAACAACATATGATTAACTAAAGCAGTTTACTAAGTAACTCTCTAGATTAAGGAAAATGAATATGCAGATCAGATTAATCAAGATACTAGAAAACTTGAAAACCTAGCAACAGTTAAGAGTTTCAATTTAAACTCTAGTGACAGTACTCAACCCAGAAAAACTATGTTACATCAGTATCAAACTACCAAAAACCAATTTTGAATTTCCATCGGTAAAATCAGTATTACAACAGATACAACAATTGAAAGGTGTGTTCACTGAAGTAATTCTTTAATACTAGAAACAAATTTCAATTCAAAGAATTATCAAAATTATGAAAAACCAATTTTGTAGTATCAAACTGCAGTGCACCAAATCTGTAGATAGATTACTCTCCAAGGACAAAACTAATGAGCTCAAAAACACAAGACAATATAGCTAATAAGCCAAGATTAAGAAGCAATAGTAAAGTTCTAAGTTTCTACACATTAGAATTGATTTTAAACAATTAAAAAACACAACCAAAATGAGTATTTTAAATCTGTCCAGAATTCAACAGGTTGTTCTTCAGTTTTAACAGGTTATTCTTGGTAGCAGAATTGAAAATGGCACAAATGTAGCTCGAAAATTGAAAAGGTAAGGGAACAAGAAGATCACACAAGTCTTTTTATCCTAGTTCACTATACCACTAGAGCTACGTCTAGTCCCTTGCAAAACCTTGCAAGGATTTCCATTATATCAATCAAGTTTACAATCAAAACACACTCAAGACCAATCTTGAATCCTACAGGATGGTCTTCTACCCCTTGTGCAGCTCCCCACCATACAAGATGCACACTCACAGTGCAAATACAGTACACCACAACGATTTTGAATGCAAACAATCCACTTACACGTTTTCCCCAATTACAATGCTTAAACACACCTATTAAGCACTACCCATCGAAGAAACAAATCAAGAAAACAATACAGTCTGTAAAATCACGTGTGCAGCAGCTGAACACGATGAAAAGCACAAAAGAAGAACACTTATCTCCTCAAGAATGCAACTGCCACACCAAACTTGCAAGCTTTGCTCTTCTTCAAATGTGAGAAATCACGATGAGTTTTGAAAACTTTTGTGATTCGTTCTCACTTTGGGTTTTCTCTCCAAGAAACACTCTCAAGATCTTTTGAAAAATGAGTGAAAACCTATTTGAATCGAAAAGTTATATGAAAACGCGTGATGCAGCCCCTTCTAAAAACGTGCCAGCCAATCTGTTAAAAAATTTAACAGGTTGTTTTTGAAATTTAACATGTTAAATTTTCTCTGTAGCACTTATAATTTCTAAAATGATTTGAAAATGATATTTTCACTTATACTTGAGTAAGAGCAATGCAAGCAAGTGATAGATTGACACTAACAAATGCATGAGAGACCTAAATACAACTAAGAACCACCTTAAACCTAGAATCCAGTGTCTTCAAGTAATTTGTTCATCAAATCAACACTTTTGGAGGTTCTTCACTAGCTCCAACACCCTCATGTGTGACCTCAATTATCTCCCACATTTCTTTAGCCGAGGTGCATTGTGTATAGAGGCTCCCTCAACAAAAGGTAGTTTATTCTTAGCCATGGATTGAAAATTGACTAGGATTCAAGTCCTAGCTCTCATGCCAATTGAAAAATAAGTTTAGGCCAAGTTTAAGAGGGGGTGAATTTAACTTTCAAATTTTTTTGCAAAATATGGAAAGTATGAAATGTAAAATGAAAGTTTTTTATTGAAACAATAAAAAATATGACTTTGAAGTGCACAACAAATAATCAATCTATTCCAAGTTCAAAATCAATCAACCGAATAGACACACAAAAATGTGAACAGTAATAATTCAATCAATTCAGAAGAAGAAGTAGTAAACTGAAATTAGAAATCAATTCAGATAACCCATAAATCATTTAAGTAAAAACCAGAAACAATTTACTGAATACCACAATCAGAGCAATAGATAACAGAAAATAGTTCACTGAAATCAGATTGCAAATCAGTCTAGTCAAGAAATAGTTAATTGTCAAACACAATCAATGTATTTATTCACGAACAGATCAAAAATCAGCAACAGCACCAGATTCAAAAGCTAAAGAAATTAATTGAATATAAACACAATTCAGAACTGCCCAAAAAACAATAAGATAAACAACAGTAACAGTTAGCTGAAAGTCACTCACACAGCCAGACAATCCAGATTTAATAAACAGAACAAGAAGAAACAATTGATTCAAGAAAACAAGTTTCCAGAAACACAATCAATAATACAACAATCGCAGTTAACAGGAAACACTCAATCAGAATGAAGAACTAATACAGTCAATTAAACAATTATAAAAATTAGTTCCAGAGAACATAATATAACACCAGTAGAATGAATAATCAATTGAGCGTGATGAATAATAAATCGAACAAGAGACAACAAATATGATAAAGCATTCAAGAAGAGAGAAAGAGAGATAAAAAAAGCCAACATTTATACTAATTCACCCTTCTTCTAGGCCTACGTTCGGTCCTTTGTCAACAAGCAAAGAGTTCCACTAAAAAAATCACCAAGATCAGCTTAGTACAATGCAACCCGCAACAACTGTGAATACAATGCAAAAACCTACTTTGCAACCAAACTGCGCACAATACAAGAGATATAGAATCAGAGTGAAAACATCTATACTTCTACACAAGACAAATTATAAATGGATAAATAATAGTGTAGAAGTCTTAGCTCTGATATAGAACCAAGAATTGCATGAAACCCACTCAATGCAAGGCTCCAAGAATAAGGTTCTTGAGGTTTTTCTTGATGCAAATCATATGTAACGAGTTCTCAAAGTGTATGCACATTTTTCTCTCTTAGAAAATCACAATTGATCAGCCAAATGTCTTAGGTACTTATGAAAACACATGCTCCCACTTATATAAGAAAACTGGTTTTTAAATCTGTCAAAAACTCAATCGATTGATTTTTTTGTGACTTAGAAAAAATCTAGTAAATTGATTTCTTAAAAAAGGTTTACTAATTTACTCTTTAAAATATGTTCTTCAAAATCTGTTAATCCTCATTTTAGAACCACTTATTTATTTGTTAAGCATAATAAATTTTGGAGCTTACTTTGAGTGATATTCCATGCAACTCATGGTTTTATACCAAAACCACACTGACACACCCAACCTTTGTCCTAGACCAAAACTCCCATCAAGCTCCATGAAGCAATCCACTTTGCAAGCTTTAATCCATGTTGACTTCATCAAATTACTTAGCAAGCCTCGATGCTAACAATAAGCTTGCAGGGTCATAAAATGCCATACATGCATAAAAGTTGAGTACACAATTGATTCAACACATTTATCAAAATCCATATAAGAAATAATTCAACAAAGTGAATCAACAAAAAATCAACAGTTCCATTCTGAGCTCAATACTAACAAATCTGTATGGAAAATTCGTATGTAAAATTCGTATGTAAAATCCGTATGTAATAAATCCATATGGAAAATTCGTATGTAATGCTAAATTTACATATGGATAAAAATCTGTATGTAATAATCCATATGTAAATCAATAATTTCTTGTAGTGATTGGGCCAAATCCATATTACAGTGTTTGACTGCTCAATATACTTGATGCTCTAACTCCACTGGCAAGTGACACGCGTTACCAAAAACAAGTCGGTAGTGGCACATCCCAATTGGAGTCTTGTAGGCGGTCCTGTAAACCCAAAGAGCATAAACTAATTCTTGCTCCAATCCTTTCTGTTGGAGTTCACTGTTTTTTGTAGAATTTATTTTATCTCTCCGTTGCACACTTCTGCTTACCCGTTAATCTGTGGGTGGTAAGTTGTTGCAACCTTATGGAGAACTCCATATTTTTTCGGTAAGGCATCCATGCTTCGGTTGCAAAAATGAGAGCCCTACTCACTGATGATGGCCTTGAGAACACCAAACCTGCAAAAAATATGGGTGCGAACAAATTCCACTACAACACTAGGATCATCAGTTCGTGTGGCTTTCACTTCCACCCATTTAGAAACATAATCCACAACATGTAATATGTAAATGATACCAAAAGAAACAGGAAATTGTCCCATAAAGTTAACACCCCAAACATCAAATATATCACAAAACAAAATTGGTTACTTGGGCATTTCATATCTACGGGAGATATTCCCTGCTGTTTGACACTTTTCACAAGATTTGCAATAAATATAAGCGTCATGGAATAAAGTGGGCCAATAAAAACCAGAATCTAGAATTTTACGTGTAGTCCTTTTCGGCTCAAAATGTCCACCACATGCATATACATGACAAAATGCAAGTATGGACGAAACCTGATTGTTAGGTATGCATCTCCTAATGACCTAGTCGCTACAAAATTTCCATAAGTAGTGGTCATCTCAAACATAATGCTTAGAATCACTTTTCAGTTTCAAGTTTTCAACCCTAGTGAAATAATATAGAAAGGTACCAACAACCAGGAAATTAACCAAATCAGACCAAGGGAGAGAAGACTAATTTTGCAACTGCAGAAGCTGTTCATCTAGAAAATCATCCCGGATGGGAGATAAGTGAGCACCCTATGAATGAATTCAGCTCAAATGATCAGCCACAAAATTATGTGCTCTAATACGATCTCTAATCTCTATGTCAATTTCCTAGAGTAACAACAACCATCTGATTAATCGTGGCTTAGCATATGCTTTCTTCAAGAGGAACTTTAGAGTTGCATGATCAATGAAAATAACAATTTTTGTATTAAGTATATATGATCTAAACTTGTCTATAGCAAAAACTAGAACTAGGAGCTCCGTTTGAGTGGTGGTGTAATTAGCCTAGTTGAATCCAAGGTCTTTGATGCATATGATATGACATGAGAAACTTTGTCGTGCCGCTGAGCCAAAATTGCTCCAGCTACATAGTTGGAGGGATCACACATAAGCTCAAATAGAAGTGTCCAATTCGGGGATGAATGATAGGGTCGGTAGTCAAACACTGCTTCAAGTGGTTAAAAGCAGCATTGCAATTATTATTGAAGATGAACTCCATATCATTGACTACGTGAGGATTTTAATTGGAGGAGGTTTTAAAGTTGTCCCTCGTTATACCTACTTTTATTTGGCAGAGGTCTAAAATATTTCAATTTATTATTTTAATTGTTTCCAAAATCTTCCAGAATACACCTCTTAGTTTGTAATTCTTATTGCTTTGATCAATTCACGCTTGAGTCCATTTTTAAAGTTCATGCACTTCATTCTCTCATCTGTATGAAAAAAGAAAAGTAGAATACTTCCCTATTTCTTCAAACTAAGAGGTGTATTCTCCTACTGACATACTCCCTTGTCTTAATTGCATCAATTTGTTTCTTCTAAATTCAACTAAACCTTGTGACTCAGTGGTTCCTTCAAGTGTTCAGTTGATTAATAATGTAGTGGCCATGTCTTTAATAGTTTGTACTATTTTAGTCAAATCATTGTTCCTACCATTATTTGCCAAATGGAATTATACAAGTTAGTGTTCATAAAAATCTTAGGATTAATGCATTTCATAGGTCTCATATGAAACATTGTTATGATGTCATCTAATATAACATCATTTTTTCTTTGTTGAATCATTAAGAACCAAATTATTAATATATTTATATTTTCAGAGCTAATAAGTTTCTACTAAAGCATGACCAAATAAAGACATAAGATAAATGTTTGTGGATATATATATATATATATATATATATATATATATATATATATTTTATATATATATTTATTTATATATATATATATATATATATATATATATATATATATATATATATATATATATATATGTATGTATATATCACAATTTACACATTATACTTTCTTGTTCCATTTTACATGCATATTTATAGAGAAAGAAGGAGTTTTATGTATCTAAAAATGCTTCATTTCTTAACACTACTACTTTATTATACATTGTCTAAAGAAACACATTAATTAGGGTGTTAATGTAAAGTATTGGAGGCATGTAAAAAGTGACCACGATGGGTCACTCTAGACTAATTGGAGTCTTGATATCTTAAGTGAATTTCAGGGTTGACATTCCTTTTTCTCAAGAAGTAACTGAATTATCAAAGATATTTGTGTTCCAACTAGTTTCTAGAGATACTACAATAAAAAATAAGGAGAATGGATTGGCATAATTTGACTCCTCCATCTATTTCAATTGATATTTTCAAATGTAATTTTATTTTTTCACAAAGAATATAATGGAAAAGTGAGAAGAAATATCATGTCAAATAGTATTATACAAAAACAATATACATATAATATTTTATAACTTCATTAATATAATTCATTTTATTTCATATTAGAAATATTGAATTAATTTTATAGTGATAGGTAGGATTAAATGAGTTTTAATATGGTTGATTGAATAAGACTAAAAAAGTTTTATGTTGACAAAAATTTATTATGCCTAATAAGTTATAATACATTTATATTAAGTTAATAACATGAATAAAATTATAAATATTAAAATTTTTTGATGCAATCAATATTAAATTAATTTTATGAATAAATTAGAAATAGACGACTTATAAAATAAAGATGATAGTATAAATTTAACATCAATAACAATGTTTACTATTAATTATTATTTTATAAGCTAAGTCGTTGAATATGTTAAACATATGTTTTCTTTTGGAAAAATAAAACTAAATTAATTAATAATTTATGACAATATTTCACTTTCTGTGAAATGAATATATATATATATATATATATATATATATATATATATATATATATATATAGAACATATATATATATATATATATATATATATATATATATATATATATATATAAAGAACTTATTTATAACTATTTATGTAATTTAAATTTTAAAAATAATGATATTATAAATTTTATGTTTACCACAAACATATATAATGGAATGATTTAAGATTCCATTTTTAGCATTGTTTAATGTTTATATTATACAGTTAAGCTGTGTTTAAATAATCAATTAGCATAATTAATACAACATATAAATGAATTAAAATTCTAGAATTAAAATGTAATCTATAACAAATATCTTAAAATCACTAAATTGAATAACTAAATATACTTATGTTATTATAATAAATTTCATATATATATATATATATGTATA
>Ga0209489_105105_pt1 | contig 23293 bp, 6 predicted proteins | sample SiratrowhiteBW_FD_187527 | JGI IMG/M metagenome (GOLD analysis project Ga0209489, IMG submission 187527) | Root nodule microbial communities of legume samples collected from California, USA - Siratro white BW (SPAdes) (version 2) | ecosystem: Host-associated > Plants > Roots > Nodule | place: USA...
AAAAAAAAAAAAAAAAAAAAAAAAAAACAGTATTTTTGATGTTTTTTGTGAGAGAGAAGAACATGGTTAAAATGGGGTATGATAACTCAGATTTTTTGTTTTTTGTTTTTTGTTTTTTGGTTATTTACCAGTGTCATAACCAAAGAGAAGACCACCAATTCCAGCAGAGAAAGCAAGGCGAAGAACATAAGGATTTTTCCATGAAAGAGATAAACATTCTCTGAAAGCTGACATATCAGCTTCAGGCACACCTCCTTCCATGGCTGAGAAGGGAAAACAAGAAGAGAAAGAGAAAAAACAACGTTGGTGGTTTTTGTTTGAGCAGAGGTAGTGTGTGTTGAGTTGAGATACGGAGAGAAGAGGCTTCAATGGGTAGTGTATTTATAATGCCACAAAAATGTTGTGATGACGAGTTTGGACACTAATAATGGAGTCAAAATGTTTTTTTTTTCTTTTTTGTTTTTTCACTTCTTTGTTTTGTGATGTTAGAGATCAACCCTTTTGCTTACAAAGAAAAAATGTGAAGGATAAAGACAATAATAATCAATCTGGCATGCAAGATTCGCTTAACAAAATTGGAATTTTGCCAAAATGGTAAAAGTTTAAATAAATGCTTCTCTTAAATACTCTTAATCTTAAAAATTGTGTCTTTTAAAATGTTCTTAATTGTTACAAAATATTGTTGAATGATTTGCAACAAATTTTTCTTTTTTCCTTTGTAATCAGGAATCTTCTTTAGTCATATGTTATTTCTAAATTTTCACCATACATATAATTTGTTTTGATTTTTGCCTTTTTAATCCATGCCTTTAATTTTGATATATGAGATAGAGAACCTAAAACAGAAAATTACCATTGGCTGGTTAAAAGTTGAATTGTGAGTGTTTCATTTTCATGAATTATTTGAGCTCTGAAATTTTAAAAGCTATACTTGTCCCTAGTTTCTCATTTCGATAGCTTCATTTCAATTTTCTTTTGAAATTTAGTTATATTGTGGGTGTTGTATCCCTCTCATTTCCATTTAAAAATAATACTTTTAAAAAATAAAATAATTATTCAATAGATATATTATAATAATACAATAATATACATACATAATGGAGTTTTCATCATATTTTGTTTTTAAAGTGCCAATATGTTACAATTTTTTTTCAGTTTTTATTTATGAGAAAAAACAAGTAAAAGTATTTTATTTTAAAGAAATATAAAATATTATTTTCTTCAAAAAAATTTAAATAGATTGCTGAAAATTTTAAAACAAATACATGATTATAATGTTTTGTTAAAAAATACTGGATTTAATTCTATTGGGGTCCACAATGTTTATTACAACAGTGCAAAAGTCGACAAGTCAACTTGGTCGGCTTATAGAGCACATTAAGTCTATTTTTATATCAGTGTAATAAAACTGCATTTGAAAATGTAGAAGTTTTATTCATATAAAATTTTTATATAACATACTTTAAAAATAAAAACAAAAAGTGATAAAATAGAAGAGAGGAAGCTAAAATGAGTAACGTAATTGATAAAGACACAAATAAAAAAGTATTATAAAATTTGTTTGTTTGGATAATGGCTCTGGATATTGGTTCCTGTACATATACAGAAGGTTGGTTTTTTCTTTCTTCTGAGTAAGTTTTATCTGTTCAAAAATATAAAAGAGAGCTTTTTTCTTTTCTTTCTTTTATGAAACCATAATGATTATTTATTCTTCTACAAATTGTACAAGTTAATAAGATGATAAACCATATTTTTTTATTAAAGAAATAGGTTAGTGTTCATAATCTAATGAGTACTATTTGAATTGGTTGGATTACTTATTTAATTTTATTTTAAATTTGAATTACGTGTATATTTTGTTAAGCTCATGTAAAAAGTACTTTTTCACGTCACCGTGGACGGCGCATCAAATGCGCAACCACCGTCACTGGCGGTGGAGAAGCTATCAACACGCAACACTTTCTATGCCAGTCGACACCGCTCATGGTGGTTCTGCCGCTATCGAGGTCTGCTGTCACGGTGGTTCCCGGAATGTATGTTACAATTTTTTGTTAATATTTAATTTTATAATTTTTTTCTTTATTCCTCGTTGTTTTAATTTTTTGGTATTAATACGATTTACATTCAAATTTAAATATTCGATGTAAAAATTGAACTATCGGTATTAATACGATTTACATTCAAATTTAAATATTCGATGTAAAAATTGAACTACCTGATGATGAGACAGGTAACGTTATTGATTGATAGATTGGAATGCTCATTTTTTTGTAAAATCTTTAGACTTTAGCTAAAAATAAGCACTAATTCATTACTAGTAAAACATAAACATTAATGTCGATAAAATTTTTTCCCAACAGAGTTAGCGACAAATTTTATGTAACTAACGTATTTATTATAGCAAACCAAAAATCAGATTCCAGGAAACTCATTTTTGTCAGGGAATTTGTCGTCCGGTGGTCAGAAAATAAATTGAAATTTGATTCCGGCGAGTCAAATTATAACTTTTTTTTTTCCTTTTTCTTTTAGAAATTTTTATAAAAAATAATTTTTATAAATTATTAAATTAATTTATGTTATTTATATAATTTTTTCGAGAAAAAAATCAATATAAAATTAATAAAATGATCAAATAATTGAATATTAGATATTCTTTCTTATTATTATTAAATTTAGAAAATTTTAAAATAACCATCATTAATATTAATAATTAGTATTACTAATAAATTTTTTTAATGTAAATTATTAAATTTTTAAAAAATAATAGTATTTTAATATAAATTAATATTACATATTGTTATTAAAATTAATTTGATTAAAAGTTATTATTAATTGCAATATTTATCAAAATTTAATATAAAAAATTAAGAGTAATAGTAATTATTAATTATTCATTTAAAATATTATAGTAACTTTATTTTTTTATAAAGTTATTCATAATAAATTATTATTATTAATACAATTTTATTATTAAATTTATTACTTTTAAGAGAAGTAAAATTGGTTGGCTATTATTTATCTAACATCCCATATTTTTATATAATAGTAAGTTGATTGCATATAACTTATATAATAGATATAAATGTAAATATTCAAACATTCATCATATATTTTAAAATATATTTTTTATATAAGATTTAATAAAAATATTATTATATAATCATAAAATAAAATAAAATAAAATTAGATTTCTCTAGCTACTAAAGAGTTTAAAAATTATATTTATATATTTTCATAAATTAAATTTTTATACTAAAGTATATCAAATCAAGTTTTAATAATTGATCATACATCACATTATCATTATCACATCTATAGAATAACTCATGTCATACATACATTGCTTTACATATAAAGACATTCGACTCTCTACTTTAGAAAGATTCGTGCATTAAGAGACTTAGAGGTTTGCTTCGGTCATAGATGTTTGCTCCTTCATATATCTTCATATATCATCCATATGTTCCGATCAGTTTCCATTTCAAACCTCGAATGCTCTATTCCGATAAACTCATTTCAAACCTCGGACATGGGCATATGAACGTTCTTCGACTCTTCACTAACTGGTAATATCTATATGAATCCAATGTACCACTAAAGTCAGGATACTTTATTAAATCAAATCCCCAAACAATACACATCCTAACCATCTCAACATGGGTATCTCATTTCTTGAAGATATTACGTCTGCATCACCTTTCCGTATCATTCACAAATATTGATACTAGATCATACCATACATTTCATTCAATTTAATTCAAATTCATATTAAATAAAATAAATAAATACAATATCTATTCAAACATTTAAACTAGCTTCTCTTACCAAAAATCATCATTTTAGATAAATTTTTATTTTAAAATAGACAAACATTTATAAAAAGAATATGCAATTAACTTCCCTTATTTATATAAAGTAAAGACCTTTAAAAGAATTATAAAAACTTAAAATTACTGACAAACTAATTTTATTTAAAAATATGATAAGATATTATTGTTCTACTCGACTTGACATCAGAAATGTAAGAATAACCTTTTATCATTAATTTGATAAAAGAAAAAACAATACCCATTAATAATCCTGTAAGTCATCCTGATTTCACATTGGAAGTGAGTTTTCTAGCATTTTAAGCCAGTAAACAACACTATGTGAATCCATTAATTCAGATGTTGCAAAATTGTTTAAAAGTCAGATCCGAGTCCAAAAGAGGTTAAGAATTTTTATTTTTTATTTTATTTTTAAGCAGGTTATTCTAACAAGTCCAACAAATGTTAAGAATGAAAAATAATTAAATAATGGTGGTTAGCATAGTGAAGAATCATAATGTGTAAAGACAATGGATAGCAGCAACTTAAATTTTTATTGTGGATAGAAATGAAAAAATAGTTAGATTTTAGGGAAAGTGAAAACTTGAAGGAAAAAAAAATGATTTTCAATGGAAATGTTGGCAGATGTGAGGAGGAAATGGTATGAGGAGAGTGTAACAGAATGAACAGGGACAGTAAGGAATTAGAGAGGAGAATGAAGCAATGATAAGAGAAAAAGAAAAGTGACTAAGGGATGGAAAATAATAGAGACAGGACAGATATTTGAAAAACCTTCTATTCCAGTAAGTAATTGTGCTTCTACTTTTTAGCACTAATTTTTCTTTGAAAAGGAGTTTTCCTTGAATTCAATATTATTTTTAGTTTCAGTTTTGATTTATTTTTCTCTTTACTAATTTTTTCTGTAATTTTCCACTGTAGTAATTGAGTTAAGGACTTTAGCATTGCCCTAAGCTTGCCCTCTAAGATATCTATAATGGTAAACAATTTGTTTTTAGAAAGTATTTTCTTATTAGTTTTAGTTCTTCATATGAATAAAATTAGCTTAAAGTCAAACTTACATATTCCATTGAAAGGAAATTTTTCTGGAGACAGTTGAGTCCATTTGGCAAGCCACTGCAAAGGAAAAGTTACCAAATAAATCATCGGTCTACAAATGAATTTTCCAAGTCATATATAAATAGAAATCACAGACTGTTAATCTCTTTTACTTAGACCCCAATACAAATGGGAACTACAGCTTCAGGATTCTTGTGAAAAAATCTCCCAAGTTTAGAAAAATCAACCAAACACGTTTTAACAACGTTTGAAGAGTGGTCACCGTAACATCCAAAAAATGTATATTGTTTACCATACAGTAAATCCAACAAAAAGAATCAAATTTCCAAAATAAAGTCTACACTCTTCCACATAGTCTTGCATCTGCATTTATATCTGTTCATGTACATAGTACAATCATCGCAGTTTACAAAACAACAAGAAAAGCAAAGGTAAGCTAGTGAAAATAAAATTTTATAATATAATCAATACACGCAAAAAGAGCAAACCATATTAGCTATTCACAAGAATTTCTTAAAAGATTAACATATAAGTTTCAATACTAAATACATGTAAATAGAACAGAATATCTCAGTCATAAGAATTTCTTTAAAGTCTAGCATATCAAGTTTCAATACAAGTTTTCCGTTTTCATTTCAAGTACTCATGTCAAACGTCATACATAAAGGTCTTACATAGACCACATCAATACATATCGGCCACACATAGACCATATCACACATATAGGCCACACATTGACCTATCGTCTTCCTGAAAACCAATTAAGTATGCCCCTACCAAAGACTAATATCTAATCCAATACCCAAGACCTAGATTCAGCAATTCTAAGAGAAAGATCAATCCAATACCCAAGACTTAGATTACCAGCGATTCTAAGAGAAATGACTAATCCAATACCCAAGACTTAGACTGCCACTCGAATCTAAGAGAAAGGATCAGAGTAAGCTCAAACATCCAATACCGAGTCTCACCGGCGGTCCCGGTGTGTATGAACTCCCTCACAGCTTCTCACCACCTGATATCTTAGTCTATGTGACTTAGATCATCAATGAAGCTTGAGGATCTCTGTTAAACATAGGCATGCTATACTTAATGTACACAAACAAACACAACTCATACGTTATCCCAAATGTATGACATCAACTTCATCATTCAATCATTCACATCAATACTCTTTCAAACCACAAATCATATTATGCAAGTATCTTTTCATCATCAAAACAATACTTCATTATTCAACACAGTTAATTTAATCGTACTAAGTCAAAATAAACAATCAAATTCATTCAAAAACAATTCTCAATCAATCATACATAAAGACATATTTTATTCAATAACTGATCTCAAACTTCTAAAACATTTCAAAGTCTTATCACAAGTCATATTCAATACATCAAACAACAATCAAAAGTTCTTGCATACTATTTTCTAACATCATTACTCAAATAAAGTTTATTAATCACACAAAAATCAACATAATCAAACTTATTCAGTGCTCAAGGACCAGTCAGACCTGCAAGAAAGACTTGAGTACTGATAGTCACATATTCAAGTCTTTATCTGAGTTCTATTTAAAAGTAACTAAATAGTATAAAAATAAGTTACTAGCTTCCCTTACCTGGTGACAATTTCCCAAAACAATTTCTCCAAACTAGCTAGTGGTACTAACCCAATCTTTAGGGATCTAGAACAAGTCATCAGAACAAAACCAAATTTCAGTATAATCTTAATTAAGTTGAGAGAAATACTTTTCTCAACTGTCCCTGCTAAGATTGATGACATAAACCTAAGGAAAAACAGAGATTAAGGGATCTTTAGAGCAAATATGAACTTACTCTGTTTGAGATTCTGATTGGTTAGAAATGATCCCTAACTCTTCAGGTACTGTAGGGTGTGATCAGATTCTAAAACAGATGATGTATGGAGGGAGAAAGTTAGAGAAAAGGAAAAGCTTGGGAGAAGGAGAGAGAGGAAAAGAGAGAAACAGAAAAAGAAAATACGGAGGTGCAGGGGCATTACAGTCACAATTGTTTTTCCTATGTTTTTAAATTTTTTCTATTAAAAAATATTCAAATATTATTTTATTTATCTTTAAAATTAAATTTTAGGTTGATTTTTATTTTACAACTATTTTTTAAAATATTGCAATTTATAGAAAAGAAATTAAAATAATTTCTCACTAATGATTAAAACATGCATGTAACATAAATATAATAAGAGAAAATAAATAATAGAGAAACAAAAACATCTTGAATTAATTTTTTCTTCTCTTAGAAGTAGTCATGCCTTGGAGATAGTCACTAAAGTAAATCATCTCTTTGTCATAATTTATGTATTTATGGTTATTTTATATTTGTGACATGTGATTAAGTGGATAACGTATTTTTTCAAATTGTTGTTTAAATTACATTAATGCTTGTTAGTTACTACAAAACTTAAGTTTGGTGAAACCAATTTGAAATATAGATTTGTCTGTAAATATCATTAATCATAGTAAAAAATTTTAGCAGACAAAAATGTTTAGGTTCCATAACAATGTCTCATTAATAAGGGCAACATCTTATATCTTGGATTAAACTAGATAGAGCTAACATAATCGTTGGTATTGAAAATTTTGACAAACTTGATGTTTACAAAGGTTACCTTAAGGATCTCAACATTATCAACATGTTTATGTATGAAAGATGAAAAATAATAAATATTTTCTTGCCTATGTGATGACATAGATTCTTATTCTTGGCAAGAAAATTTAAATATCATTTTCATGTAATTAGAAGTAGATTTAGATACATAAGAAAGAAATTTCAGATTTAATGACTATAAAATTCAACATTACTCTTTATAAACAATTCTAGAAATATATATAAGTTTGAGTTTGCAAGAAAACAGTTTATGGATTTTTGAATCTTATCATAAAACTCTTAAAATATAACTGGTGATTTTTCCATGAGTATGGGTCGAAGATGAAGATTTTTTTCCATCTTCGTTTTCTTAATTCAAACTTTTTTAGTTTTCCTTCTTTTATATACAATATTTTGTGTATTTTTACTAGGGGACCGTTGCTAAAAATAAGGCTAGGATAATTTCTCGCATCAATTTTTCATGCTGCACAAAATATGACAAACAACTTTTTTAAAATATCACTTCTCTTTATTCCCATGCCAAATCCAAGAGGGAAATCAATTTTAATTCGTGACACTGTTATTCTTTCTTTTTTGTAATTTCATATTTTTTTTCCTTTCTTTGCGCAGCAATGCAATTATTAAATCTTGCAAAATATACCTCTCTTAAAAAATAATAATTCTAAGCTTTGAACTTTCTAGGATAAGGCTCTTAACTTTTTTAACTCTTCAAGCTCAAAAAATAAGACTTTTCCACTTTTAGTATCTCATTCTTTTTTAATGTTTGTTTTTCACCTCAGTCTCTGATTTGGAAAGAACCAAAACAATAACACAGAATCCCGTGATAATTGAACTTAGAAAATATTTCTGCATAAACTAATTTATATAAATTCTCTTATATATATATTTTAATTTTTTATTTCTTTAAAACTAATTTAAACTTATGAAGAAATTTATCTTGTAATATGTTTTGTCTATATGATTAATTAATATGAGATTTCAACTAAGTTAATTAACAAATGGCTTCTACATATTAGTGAGCGAAAGAATTATCAACAATTGAGCAAAAGATGAAATTCTTTTAAGTTTCTTTTTATCATACAACAGTCGTATTAATATTTATATATACCTAAACCTTTTTACAAATGATGAGGTCTTCCAGAGTACCAAATTTCAATACACTTACAAAGTTAACATAGATATAAGGAGCACAATATTCCAAGGGATGGAAGGTCCATTCAACTAGAGAAACAAAAAATCCCATATTTTTGTTGATAGTCATAACCAAGATCTTAATTTAATAAGTTTCAAAATTATTGGACAAATTAATTTTATCTTCTAAATATAATATTATTCCTACATAAACATATAAACTACACGGTAGCAAAACACATAATTTATTATGTTAATTTAGCTCTATGACCTTTTAGGATATTATTGTGTTGAAGAAAATAAAAGGTGTTATTATTATAAATATAACCGTCTAAAAGTTTTATAGCATTTTTCATATAATTTTAATAAAAGATATTATGAATAAAAAATATAATTTTAAATTACAAAGTAATTAATAAATAAAAAAAACTTTTTTAATTTGAACGAAACTTTTATTGCTGGAAGGACAGAGCGAGAATCTTTCTACTTCACCGAAAATATCAAAATTCTTTTTTAATAAATTTAATTGATGAAGATGTTATATTAATAAATTTAACATTATCAAAGAGTATCTCATATATATATATATAATAGTTCTTTATGAAACGGTTAATCAATTGCTTTATTCAATTGTAACAGCTCAAAAATTCTATAACTTTTGTCCGTTACCAAGTATTAACATTCATATAAGGTTCAAGGTACTACAAAAAGTGTTCAGATACATCAGAGTTATGTATAACTATTCTCATGACAAAAGGAAAACCATCTCAAGGTCATAGAGTCTTTAACTACAAAAAAAAATATATACAAGACAAAAGGAGATCAATTTAAGAGTATATCATCCTTAAGGTGCTCCTAAACCTGCATCTGCACCTGCTCATGTACATAGTACAATCATCGCAGTTCACAAAACAACAAGAAAAGCAGGGTAAGCTAATGAAATAATGGTTTTAGCTTATAAGAGTGAAAAGAATTGAAGTGATTAGATTTACAAATGCAAATATGAATTCTTAAGTCGAATAAAACTAAGTTTAATATTCAACCACAAACTTTTATACTTTATTCCAAATTCATTAATCTCATAATGCTGCAATCACCACCTTGATTTCCTTTCATCAATCATCATCATTTTATCATATTATGTTTGTAACCATAACTTCATTAAAGAAGTTGACAATTTCATTGTTCATTTCAATAAAATAATATAGTTTCTGAATTTTCTAACGTGAATAATTAATTTAGAGGGTAAAATAATATAACCTAGTTAATCTATGAGATGGTAACCTAATTAGGATGTCGTTCCTTAATAATGCTTTGTATGATTATCTTTATATATAAAAAATATGCATAATACTTGACGAGTATCTTGAATATCATTAATTGACTTCATCAAAATTTAAAATTATTCACTTTATCGTTACTCATTTCTATGAATCATAACCAAAATTCTAAATACTAGATTACAAAAATATTATTGGTCGTGCAATAATAAATTAGCTAAGAAAAAAAATCACATATTATTTCGCGTGGTTTAAAAATTGGATTGGATGTATAAGCTTCTTATATGAATAGGATGTATCAAGTAGTAATAAATTGTTGATTGTTATGATGAATAATAATCAATCATTAAAAAAGACTGCTAATTAATCACGTCTTACTAATCTAATAAATTAATGTACCTATTTAACTAGCATGCATTTATTAAAGCATTTCTCACAATATCTAGGTATTTAGACATATTTAAATCACAAATATCGAACAAATTTGTTTCTACTTGCATGAAAAGCTTTCATAATTTATTTATGTTTGATTCTGTATAATAGTCTCAAAGGTAACCAAATACTCCAAAAACACATGAAATGAATCACTTGAGACAACAAAGGACAATGTGACCGTATTTTTTAAGTATCAAACAAACAAATACAATACTTTTGAGGGAAATGGAAATGGACAAGAAATTCAAAGTGATTTGATAATTTACTTTAAATTCAAGTTGCAATTTTCAATTATAAGTTATTTATAAAAATACAAAACAAAACCCACGTGATTAAGTGGGTACATTTACATATCATGGTAGTGAATAACAACGAAGGTACAACCAGATTGTCTTGTTGTTTTGTTGTTGCAACTTGCAATGGCCACTATGGTACTTCACATGCAAAGAATCATAGAAATGGTTATTTTTATGATGGTTTTCTTCTAAGAATCACATGGAATGCCGTTTGCCGTTGAGAAAAGAGGGAACAAAGAAGAAAAGGAGAGGATGATTTCTCATTGGTGCCATAGTGCTCAACTATATGTTGAAATCGATGTTTTCTTAATCACATTTGGAAGTAATTGATTGAAGGATACAAAATCTTTCTAGTTAACCTGCTAAGTTTTATTATCAATTATATCAAACTTAACGTCACTTCTAGGGTTAACATACATTTGTAGTCTTTTTCTTAAAATTCACTTTTGACCTTTTCGTTACTTTGAAACTAACACCATCTTTTTTATTAAATTTCAAATAATAGAATCTTAACAAGTAAATTTTAAAATTAACAACAATTTTATAAAATCAGTTTATAAGATGAGGTTTATACTTATTATATATTATGAATTTATCTTATTTTTAGTTTATTTAAGATCTTCAACACATTTTTTAAAGCCAAGACATATTTATTTCGTGTGTGAAACTAGATATTTATGGATATTCTGGTAATCAGTAGGTACATCAAACATGGTTAGGATAAACTTTAATATTATTTTAAGAACTGGACTTTAAGTCAAATTCAATCTTATAACATCAGCTTGTAAGGTAATGTTTGCACTCACTTATATATTATGAATTGGTCTTATCTCTAGTCGATCTAAAATCTCCAATAGAGAACAATCAACTTATATATAAAAGAATATGACTTAAATCCACCCTTAAAATATTAAAAATATAATTTGAAACGAGTAAAAAGTGTTAAAGTTTCTTATTAGGAGTTGTTACATAGTGATTTATAAATTTGAGATGTATTTTCTTTTTCACTATGTCTTCACCTAATGTGAGATATCTTTTGTTTATAATGTTCCTTTTTAGGTGAGATATCTTTTTGTAATGTTTTTGAAATGACTACTTGAGAGAGATGTTTGTGGAAACTCTCTAACACTATTAATAAGATTCTAATATGTCAATTAAAATCACTAAGGTTTATCATCTCATATATTTATTTATAACTTATCTTAACAAAGTGTTTCTAACCTTATTTTATTTATTTATTAATGTTATAATTATTTTTGTTTATTGAGGTAACTCTATCCTCACATCATTTATTTATTTATTTTTATTTAGTAAAGTATTTCTAACCTCATTTTATTTATTTATTTTTTAATCTTACAAGTATCTTTGTTCAACAAGATTTTCCTAATATCATATTATTTTTTCTATTAATCTTATAACTATCTTTATTTATTTAGTAAAGTATTCCTAATCTCGTCTTATTTATTTATTTTATTACTTTACAGTTATATTTTTTTTTGGTGATATATCCCTAATTTCATTTTATTTATTTAATAATTATCAATATTTGGTAGAAAAACCTATCTTATTTAATCATTTTATATTACTTAACTAATATAGTTATATTTTTTAATTTTAATATTTATTATTTGTCTTGGATTGACAAATAAGTATAATATAAAGAATATAAAAATTTGAAAAAAAATAATATCATTAACAAAATAAAGATTTGATGATATGATAGTTGGAGGTTTGAACTTGGAGATCGAAATAAAGATGTCCTTCTGGTATCACAATTGTTAAGGTGGTTAATCTTATAGTTTACCTAATTCCAACAATATTTCTTCTTGGAATCTTCCAAAGGTTCTTGGAAAAAATGAGGCTTGGGCAACCTTACACCTTTATCCCGATGACTAAGAACACCCCTAAGAGTATTCTAGCCAATCCATTCCATTTAATAATTTCAAATCTCGTATTCACGTGATCTCACTTCATCAATCATCAACACTGATGCTATGAGAAAGAGTTTCAACATCCTCTTGCACATGTGGTTTGGTTACAAGACCTAAAGTTCATGCCTCCAAACTCGTATTGTGGCACCACAAGAGTTGAAGAGCATGAGCCAAAACTATTTTATGCCACCATGTCCACTATAACCCCAAGTTTCAGGGCAATCACTTCATTCCATTCCAACAATTAAGGAATGCCGTGAGTCCTTGTAGTGTGAGGTTTTAGAATAGTTCAAATAATATTTTAGTTTTAGATCGTTCAAAAATTCTATTAATCTAAAAATAATCTAATTTGGTTTTTCTAATTGTAAAAATAGTTCGATTTAATTTAAGTAAGTTGTAAAGAGAGTTAGTTTGTACTATCCAATCCAATTCATTACACTAAAAAAAATTATCAACGAGACAAATTTATCGAAAACATTCAAAATCTATCGGTAAATTAATTGTATATAAATTTATCTACAGATTTCTGAGTTCGTCGGTAAATACTGATTGATTTTTGATTTGTCGATAATTACCAACGGATTTAGGATAAATCCATCGATAAATCCGACAGTAATAAAACTCAGAAATTTGTCAACAAAATCGTCAATAATGATATTTTACCGACAAATAAAGTTCCGTTGATAAAATTTTATCGATAATTTAACTTTTTCTTATAATATTATTATTAGTATCAAAATATATAAATAAAAACTTTTTCATTAAAAAAAATATAAACCACAATTGGAACCAACAAGATGGTGGTAGAAGGGGTAAGAAACACTATTCACTATATTAAATGGTCATTTAATTCCAATAAAAATAACAAAAAAAAAAAGAATTAATCTTCATAAGTTAAAATTAAGTTATAAGTAAGCTACCACAACTAGCTAGTTGACCAAAGTTGCATCACAATTTAAAGCACTTCTTCAACCTGAGTGCCTTAGACCTAAAACCTTCCTTATTGGAATTTCTTTACTATCTTGTCAGAAAGACTTAAACATTTCACTTCTGTCCTTATGAGTTTGAGCATGATTGCAAGCATTTTAGGTAACATTCAAAGGAGACCAAGTTTCCTGAAAAAAAAATTTCCCTATTTCATATCCACCAAATGAAATTTAAAAGCATTTCAAAACATTGTTTTTCTTCATAGTTATAAAGATTCATATTGTTTAGGGAATTTAAAGATACATTTTTTAGAATAATATGATCATTAATTAGGTTTACTTTTATTATTAGGCCTATTTTGTTTCTCGGATTTAATGTTATTGAAAAAAAATTTCATCCTTAAGGTAATATGATTTTCTCCTCCTTATTCTTTGTTTACTTATTTGATACATCTTTATTTAAATAATATGCTTTGATATTTCATCCAGTACAAATGTTTTTATAATAAAATCTTATGTTTTACAATTAAATTTATATTCTCTTCAACATTTAATTGGATATTTTATGATAAAAATGAATTTAAAAGATAAAATATTGTTGAATGTTATGTTTATAAGGTTCAAATAAGTTTTATGAACGTTAAATATGATCATTATGTTGATCTATAATTAATAATCACATTTAACATCTCCTTCAAATTACTCTCTAAGAATAAAATATATTTAGCATATATTTATACATCCAATCAAAGAACTGTGGCTGTATTGGACAAATAATAGTAAATTAAGTCATTCCATTCAAAGCAATAAATATAATCATTATTAAATCAATAAATAAGTGTAATATAACACAAAACATATATGAAAGTATTATAATATGATAATGAAAAACATAAATTTTAACTAAATAAATTAATATTACAAAGTACTAAATAAATAATTATTTATTTCTCTCAAAAACAAGTCTAATTTGATTAAATTACTTTTTATGTTTTTTTATAAGCTGAGAAAATTCATAAAAATGAAACAGGCTGGAGTTCAAGAAGCCCTTTAGAAATTTCATACATACGATAGTTCTTTCATCACTTACCTTTCTATATCTTAGGATTAAGACAACTTTAAGGCTAATTAATTAAATAAACCAAAAGTTAGTCTTAAAACCTTGCTAACCACATTCTACACCTAACACTAGTTCTAACAACCAACAAAGAAAAGTTAAAAAAGTTTGGGATAAGTCAACGATTTATTTAGAGGGAGCCCCACCCCTCCTCCATTCATTAATTTTTATTTCATCATAATATTCATTAATTACTCCCAAATTTGTTATCAAATTACATGTATTAAACAAAATTAGATAAATTGTGCTTACATCAAAATAACTATTTGTGCATCTTCTTTCATTTTTTATGATAAGCAAGTCGGCATAATGTATATATATATATATAGTCAACAAAGTACGCATAATTTAATTGTCATTTTTCTGATGATTTGACAATTTTAATTAATTGAAGTGTAGAGACCACACATTTATCCAAAACTTCTAGGGTTCATCCGTGGGACTTCGTTTTCCAAAAGAACCACGGCTAGATTTTCAACTTACGAGACTGGTCAACACTGCAGATAAAATGGTAGTCATCAACACTGTTTTAGGAAAATACAAATTACAGTTAACAACAGTTTGACAAAATCATAAACTATATGTAAAGCTGAAAGTACCCTTTTTTAAATTAATTTTTATTGCAGTGTACTTAATTTTTTTTTTTTTCAAATTCATCTTCAATTCAGTGAAGAGACATATAAAAACTTAAATAAATAAAGAACAAAACAGATGATTTTAGCTGAAAAATAAAAGGAGAATATGACATGTATCTCCTGAAGTCATTATTTTAAACAAGTACTTATTCGAATCAGAACATGAAACATTTTGACTTAGCACTTATTTTATAGGGTATAGTTCAAATTAAAAAAAAAAAAACAATTATCAACGAATAAGGTGGAGGATTAATATTATGTGTGATGATTGCCACGTTACATTGATAAAATATAGCTATAGTTATGCAGTGGTGTAAAGAAGAGAAATATTTGCAATTGCAAGAGGAAATAGTATCTTGACGGACATATGTTCAAGAAGTTTATAGGAAACGCTTAACCTAAGAAGCCCGGGATATTATACGAACACAGGATAATTTTTTTTTTCAATTAAGGATAATAAGTGTAATTAATATTTGTAATTTTTTAATTGGATTGAGTTTGGGAATATTTACTGGTGGGTGCTTGCTTAGTTTTCATCTATATATTATCAAAATTTATACCATTTATCTAAATTCTAAAAGAATATTTTGTACTTATTATGAGGTCCTAAAATAATTTTTCTAAACCACACAAATTAATGGGTTTTTACAAAAGGTCAAATTTTATAAAATTTATTAATTATTCAAGTAAATCATTATCAATCATTTTAAAATTATTTGAAAAAGATACGAATGAGAAATAACTATCACATATAAGAGGTTTAAAAGAAACAAAATATGTGAGAAATATGTGTGAGATACAACTCTATAACAAAATGACTATTATAAAAATATAACAAAACGTCATAACCAATGAGGTCAAGTCTTTAAGTCTTTTAATAAAATTTTAGGATCATAGTTACAAAAATCACAACAAAAGATACCCCAATCCATTATTAGTGATAATGATGTACCATTTGTCCACAAAGATGTCTCTTAAATAAAAATTAGTAGTTATCTATAAAATTGAACATACTTCAAAAGAAAGAATAAAAGAGGATTGTCCCAAGCATTATCATGATTAAGAGCTTACTCTTTGTACTAAACAACTCTTCAATATGATCTACAAGAATAAGAGAAATAGTATTTCTTTGTGAAGAATATCATAAATGTATCTCTTATTCCTTGTTGGAAAGTTCTAATTATCGAGAGGTAGAATAGTTTAACAAATTTTGATGAGCATTTCAAATAACACAAAATATAAGTCAACCTTTACACCAATAAGAACGAAATTCTTTTTGTAAAATTTTCTATATAGTCTTAAAGGATCAACTCTACAATGGTACTATCAATTTCTAATAAACTTAATTAACTCCTTCATACATTTGTTGTGAAGTTCAAAGTCTGGTTTGTAGCAAGTCAACTTCACATTACAAATTTGGTAGCACTGGAAAGTCTTAAATAAGGGAGTTTCAAATCATAGATTTATAGAATAATTGTCAAGGTTGTGCTTATTATATATGGTCTCACAGTGGAAATGATGATGCATAATAATGAGTGAGCTAGAAACTGGATTTTTCTATATAGTTTTGTATACCAAATCTCCTAAGAGCATGGATGACGTGAGAGTTTGAGCTTCAAATTACATCCAACTAAAAGAGAACACCAAATAGTGAAAAAAGGAGAAAAGTATGCATCAACCTCGATCATTATATTCCACTAAATGTTAGCAGAGACATATATAATAAGAAGTCTTCAACCTTGATTTGTTAACTTTATACATTCAAAGTTAATTCTCAATTATAAATAAGGATAAACAATATCAATACCACAAAAAATATGGGTATAGAACTAAAAAAACATGATAGAATTTAAGATATCATAAAAAAATCTCATTTGGTCAAAGACTTGAGCTTGTTTTATAGAAGAAAATAATACAAGACGAAGTCTAGACAAATATCGAGGTTGAAGTTAATGATATTATGGAGACTACCAAGATAGAGGATGAGAAAACCAACAATAGTAAAAGATCTAAAGAGACATAACTATATATCAACAAACCTAAAAACATGACAAACAAGAATAATATAAATTATTAATACCATTGTTGACGAGATTATTAAGAAATATTCAAATTAAAGTATACAGTACAAATAACAAAAATGGGTTTATCCCTATTTCTCCTAAAACATTTAATTTTGGAGAGCCTAGTTCTAGATTGTTTTTTAAAGGAAAAAAATGTACATGTACACTATCGTATTGGAATTCTGTTAAAATGAAACTAGTTAGGAAATAGGATATAAAACTTAAAAGTATTATCTCAATAACAATTATACACAAAACACCTAAAGTAATAACAAATACATCAATAAAAAGTTATATATAAATACAACTATGTAAAATTTGTACTATACTCAAAGTTTAAAGGTTAAGTAAATGGATGAAACATAATTAAATGCATTAAGCTCTAAGTAATCTACTCAACGTATGGATAGCATAACATAATTTATGAATTGAACTCAAACACTCTACAAAATATGACATATCCATTGAATTATAGTACTCAAACTTCAAAACAGAAGACAAAATTGTCGATGAGGTTCTCGAAGAGAAAAAGAGTAGCCTGAAGAGAGAAGAACGCTGGTTGATTTCCTATAATTTTTGCTTTTTGCTTTGAAGGGAATACATAACATAGGAATAGAGAATATATCGCCTTTGCTACTTTTTATTTTCTATGAATTTAAAATATTAGAATGCTAAATTAAAAAAAAAAAAGAGCACAAAATGGATCAAGCAGCAGTGTGGAATCGTATATGACTTAAACTGTGTTTCTTATAATTCAGTCGTATATAACCATTTCTTATCTTTTTTTAAATATAAAAAACCATATACTTCTAAAATACGTATTTAGTATATCGGGACAATGTTGGTGTTTTATACGGTACAACATTGATACTTTTGACATTTAGGAGTATCTAAACTTCATATAGCTTAAGTGTGATGATAAAAAAAATTACAAAGCTTGAAATGGTAATTTTGAGAAGTGATAGAACAATAAAATTAAAAATTCCTTTTGTATATGAAGAAGATTTTGAGGGGTATAATTTGTTTTAAATTATTCCTACGCTTTAGAAGATTAGTCGTGTGCTTTCGGCTTTGAGATATCCTTTTTTTTTTTCGGAGTATATCACTTTAAATATCATGTATCGTTAAAACATATAATAAAAAAGTATACTACTTAAATTAAGATATATATTTAGAGCAAACAATTTTATTATAAATATAATATCATATAATACAAAATATTATCTATTTAATCAAAATATTGTTATTAATACATAATTATTAAAGAGCTTATACTTTTTTAAGAAAATGTTAACCCAAAATTGGATTAGAACAAATTGAAATACAACTCCATCCATCCTAAAAGAAATATTAAGTTTATTTTCAAAATTTGAACCGCTCTATCAATCATGAATTGTTTCACTTTCTCTTCAACTTTCTTTCTTCAGAAAAAGTGTAAAATGGTAACTTTTGTTGTTCTTAAGTGAGGAAGCACTCTTGGGATGAATTATGAGACTTCTAACTCTGTTATTTAATTTAATGTTTATTGTTTCTTTTCTTCTTGTTTGAATATTTTGAAATTTATCCTTCCTTATCAATCTTAACTTGCATTCGATACTACTATAGTACATGGTAATCAAAAGCTAAATTATTGTTTAAATTCATACTGCCATACCATTAATTATTCAGCCAGTGCACTTATCAGTACCATTTCATCCTACTTTAGTTCAAATCTGTATACATTTTCCGCATCCACCTACTTGCTTTTATGATTTTGTTTTTATCTTGTGTAAAAACTTTTCCTATATATATATATATATGTAATGGCTTTATATTGGTGTTTTTATATTAGTACTTTTAAGTCCAATGAACCACAGAGCCAGGCGTTGAATAATCTCATCCCAATGCGTAAAATTCAACTGTGTGAAAGCACGTTGTTGCAATCAATGAGAGGCAAAAATTAAATACAACTCCTTAATACTACTTTAAGACCTAAGTCCAATGTGCATAACATATGATGTCTCATACGACAAGTGTTCGACCCACAGAAGTGTGCTTGTCTCACTTAATTTTTTAAATATTGAAGCTACTTTGAAAAAAATATATTATTAATTACAGTCTAAGTTTATGTGTCATATTAGTCTAAATTCAACGTGGGTAACCTGAAAATAAGGATCACATTGGTGTTTGTTTATGTTATGTACCAACTTCAACCCAAAAAAAAAAACTTTTTCACGAGTGTTTTCCTTCTCTCAGTTTCTATATGTTGATGATAATATATTAAATGGAACATAAACCTAGAAATGATATAATGATTTGCTAAACATTTCCAATTTGTTGACTTTATGAGTCTAAAAAAATCATTCATTTTTATAGTACCACTTTTTTAACTTAGTATCTCTCAATGTTGAAACTCAAAACTTGTTTTTTTTTTTAATATCAGGGGCGACTTTTCTTAATAAATATTTGTTTCATATACACAAATATGAAGGTTAAACCTTGTTGCGAGTAAAACTATCTTCCAATCATATTTTATTGAATTTGTTTGGTTTCTTTTACATATTTTAAGGGAAAAAGTGAGAAAAAAATTAAAATGATCTTTTATACTTTTAACTTACACTTATGTTAATGTGTATAAATTCTTTTATATGATTTTTTTAAAATTTATATATAAACTAATTTTAACTTATAAATATTTTTTTTCTATTTTTCTTCTGATTTTTTTTCTAGAGATATTAATTTCCAAACATACCCATAATTAAAGTATCAATTTGGATTTTCTTTTCGGACTATTCATTCAGCATGTTTGATATTATTTAATTTCTCTATAAATCAGCTATATAACATTTTAATTATAAATTTATTTAATATAAAATAACCTGTATTTTTATACTATCTATATATTAGTAATTTATAGATATATATTATTATATTATATACAAATAAAATTAATCCTATAATGATTTTTCACTATAATTTATATATACTCATTTATTTTGGTAAATAAAATATTTCACATGATGTCATGCATATAATTATTGACATACAAGTAAACCATCGTGCATTGAATAGTATATCCTATATATCTTAAGGGTCCACTAAGAAGCAACAAACAACAATTTATAGTGCTAAAAAGTCTATCCAAAAGGGAAAATTGAAATGTAGAATTTGCTTATTCTGCCCATCACAATCAATCAAGAAGTGGCACTTTGCATAAACAACATCCACACACAACAATTTCGTAACATTTGAGTTTGGATTTATAGGAGGAAAAATGGTTTTGCTCTTTTTTGTTGCCACATAAAGGTGCTGTTCAACAACAGTTCTTATGCCTTTGTTTGGTTCCTTTCAGCACGTTTGTTGTTTAGGAAATTCAATGCACATTAACATGAAAAGCTTCACATGCATTAACTTACAAAAGTTCTTCAACAACTTGCAAAAAATTTATTTGGATGTGTCTAGATTTTAGCTGTTTTCGGCAGAGAAGAAAGCAGAAAGAGAAATGTGATAAAAAAAAAAGGCATTAGAGTAAATTATATTTACAATTTAAACCAATGATTTTTACTCCACATTAATTTCAATTATCCATAAAACAAGAGTAACTCATGAAAACTATGTCCTAGGTATGATTCCAAAATTAAGACTTTTGTCTTATCATACTTGTTAAAAAACATTCTGATATACAAATTGTAATATTTTAATAAGTTTTAAAAATTATTTGTAATCCCATTTTATTTGGTAATTGTAATATCTTAAAAGTAATTTTTTAATTGATAATTAATGGACATAAAATGTTAATTTGCAACTTTCTATATTTTTTTCACATGTATCCTTTCATGTCCATATTTTAAGTTTTTAAATGTCTAACTTCTCAATTATGTTTTCTTACATAGCTGCATGATGGTGAGATTTTAACAGTTTCAAATAGATTTTGGAGTACTTCTGTTTCTTATTGTTTTTTAATAGGATTTTCTTATTTAGCTAATTTTTAATAAGAAAAATTAAAAATATTATGTAGCTAAGTTACCTTAAAATGTATTCGAAATTATTGAAGTATTGTCATCATGAAACTTCATAAGAATAAATAAAGAAAAAACTAAAAGATATTTTTTAAACGTAAAAACTGGGTTTGAAAGAAAACCATGTGAAAAATATAGAAAGTTACAAATTCAGAGGATTCCATGTATAATAGAACCATTTTGTCAAGTAAAATGTAATTTTAAAATATTACAAACAGAAAATAAAAAAAGATTAGAAAATTTACACATAAATTATAAAGAACGGTAAATTGAGAATGAAAATAGAGTTACCCATTTATAATTAGGAATGTAACATGGTTTTCTAATTATGTTCTTGTTTCGATAGATTACATTAAATTTTAAAAAAAAAATAGAAGAAAAATATTTAAAGAAAATATGAAAGAAAGTGTTGAGAAAGAAAGTATGATAACATTTGAGTAATCTTTATAATTCGAAAATTAAATTTAAAATTCTTGAATAATATCTCAAAGTGGTGTCTAAAAACAAATATTGAAAGGTTTGCGGACAATGTTATTAATACCGAATAAAAATGATTGTTTTCACAATATTTTTTTTTCATTTATATACATACATACATATATATATATATATATATATATATTTATATATATATATATATATATATATATATATATATATATATATATATATATATATATATATATATATATATAATGGTTAAAAATAATAAATTGCATGCTAGAAACTTAGCCCTGTATTGTGATCCTAGTCATCAAAATCTATGGCACCAGTGTGATGAGGTTTATTTGTGAATTTGGTGTAATTCTTTATCAATTTACTGAAATTGATAAAAATATCTTTTTCTAATGAATAAGTAGTGTTTGAGATGATAGACTTTGAGATGCAAAAAATGGTGTATCCAAAGACGATAATCTCTGTAACTAAAGTAGTGATATGTATGATGAATTTCGTATTAATTATTTGTTTTATTAGATTAGCTTTTAAATGATGCAACTTTAGTTAAAAAAAATTAATACTGAAATAGTATTATAACTTTAGTTTAAAAATAATTACTTAAACTTAAGTCATGTTTGAATATATGATTTTTTTTACATACTCATTCATGCATGCACGTACGTAAATACACACAACCCTGAAGTTTGAACATTTATGATTATGTTAAATATATATACCAAAACTTAATAAATATATATATATATATATATATATATATATATATATATATATATATATATATATAAAGCACAATTTATATATTGTCCTAAATATATGGTATTAATTTCTATTATTCACAATAATATATCTTATTCAATTTATAACATTAAAACATGTAAAAATAATAAAAAATATTTTAATAAATACTTTAAATATAAATTTTTAAAGAAAACGCGACGATCGGTTATAGTGTACCCGATTGAAAATGATTATCTAAATATCAAATTTAATATATATAGATATATCACTCTTCTTATTATATGGCTTACAAAAACCTAATGTAAAAGGGTTTTTTAGTAGTATTATTTTAATAAGTTAAAGTCAATTTTTTTATGTATTTTGATAATTATAATTATCAGAAGAGACCATTATTATGTATTTTAATTCAATTTTTTCTTGACTTTGATAATTCTTTTTATTTTATTGTAAAATATATGAGTAGTAGTATGCTATATTGAGATATTAATGAATGTTGTGAAATGATATTTGAGATTTATTATCTTTAAAAATAAAACACTAAGTTGAGATGTTATAGGATGTGCATTGTTTGACAATTTGTCGAGAATGAGGTATCCTGACTCTACTATTACCTTGTCATATAGATAAATGATATCAGGTGGTAAGAGTCTTAGAAGGTGCATATAACTAAAACTACAATTTGAAAGAGTTAATCACGATATATATATATATATATATATATATATATATATATATATATATATATTTTTTATTTTTATA
>Ga0209489_105106_pt1 | contig 23293 bp, 11 predicted proteins | sample SiratrowhiteBW_FD_187527 | JGI IMG/M metagenome (GOLD analysis project Ga0209489, IMG submission 187527) | Root nodule microbial communities of legume samples collected from California, USA - Siratro white BW (SPAdes) (version 2) | ecosystem: Host-associated > Plants > Roots > Nodule | place...
TATATATATATATATATAATCGATTAACGTTATATATGATTACGTTTTAACGTAATCGATTATATATATAATTATTTATATTAATATATAATAATTAATTATAATAAATTAATTTTATAGTTTTATAGTTTTTATTATTATAATTTTTATTTATAATAAAATAAAACGTTAATTTTTTTTTTCAAATCATCCTACATCTTTTCCTTCCGGAGAAGAAAGTGTACAGTAAAAAATTCTTAATTTTTGTTTTTTTTAATATTTGTTTCTTTCATTTTTTTAACTTTTTCTATTTTATCTGCGCTCGTAAATTCGCGTCTCAATCCAAACATACTGTTAAATAATTTGAACAAGTAAAATTACCTAGTCAAATATGATCTAAAATATCACAATGAAGACTTTTCAAAGGTTTTTGTATTAGTTAAATTTTCAACTGATATAAAAATATTTATATAAATAAAAAAATACTATCATACATCTTACCTTTTAAATAGAATTTTAAACAATTGAAATTAAAGAAGTATTATAAAACTTACTTTTGGTGGTTGCAAAGTAGGGGTTTTTGCTGGCATTTGTTTATTTAAGGTTATATCTATAATAAAGGGTAAATTTGGTGTAAGGAAAAAAACGACGAACAATTAAAGTTGGCATAGTTGACAGATTAGTAGCTTGTCATTCATGTTAGATATAGTAATAGTAATAGGCTAACCCTAACTCATATGACATTATTTATACGTATATTATATTTACGAGAACAGTAGTCTATACTCTACGGTATACGTTCTAGTAGTCTTTAAGCCATTATTATTCATTTGGTCCCTATTCTGTTAGGTAGGTACCGTTGAGTATGTTATAGTGAGGCTAACTACAAATACGGCGTAAATATTGAATATATGTGCATTATTACTGTTAAACTATTTTTGTTTTCAATCTTGTCAAAGAAATTAATTTTAATTCGACATTGCTAAATATTGTAAGTACATGGTACAACAGTATGGATATTATTACTAATCTTTAGAAAAAAAAAAAAAACTGAATATAAATAACATCGAATATTGAAAAAGTGTTAGGAAATGCTGGCCAAGAAATAAAGAAGTTGCAGAATGGAACTTTACTAGGTAGATAGAAAATCCACCTTTTAGACTTTATCTTATAAGTTCAATCGAAAAAATAATTTTTATTCATGGAACTAGAAGTATAATAAAGAGACGGGATAACCAAAACTTTAAATACCATCAAACAATATTATTATTAATTAAAAAAATTCAAAGTTTTTAAGAAGTTCACACTAAATTTTGAATTACTTTTATTCTAAGTTGTTTCAATTTTTAAAATAGTATATTTGGATATATTTATTCAAATTGATTGAGTTTTAACTTTTTTTAGAGAAATATTTCAATTATCATCCAATACAAAAAAATATTTAATATTAAATTATATTTAATAATTAAAAAAATTATTTAGGGATATTTTTTAATTGATATTATTTGACTTATTTTTAGGGATAAACTATTTTTTAATTATTATCTAAATCTATCTCAATTTTGATGGAGACGGTCATATAACAATATTTATATAAACTAGTCGGAAGGCACTAGAGTAAACACAATAACAAAATAACGAAAACTAACAAAAAAAAAATCCAACTTTATATATACTTTTAGTGCAAAATGTAAACCATATACATATTTTCTTTAAGAGAGTTATTTTCTTAAAAAACACTTGCTACCTATCTAGTTAGAAGTGACTACTTTAAAATATTTGAGTTATTAATCTTGCGTGAAGATTAAGAAGAAAAAATAATGAGTGATTTGTATATGTTTGGTATATTAAGAATGATTTGTATATCAATTATAATCAATTTTTGATTAATAGAACTTTAAGAGTTCTTAAAAGAAAATTGGATGTAGTCTAAAAATTGAGGTATGCGGACGACACTGTGAACTTAATTTTAAAAACAACTTTAAGATGTTTTGAGATAATATAAGGTTTAAAGTCAACTTCTTCAAGAGTAAAATAGGTATGATCATAAAATAGGTAGGATCAGGTTAATAATACTTAACTGGACCAATATATTACAATTTTAAATTGTTCAATAATCACAGTACCTTTAATTTACTTGGGCGTCCAAGTTTTGGAGGAAATCCCAGAAAAATTAACATGTGGAATAACATGATACAAAAAATTAGAAAGAGATTAGCCAATTAGAGGAATAGGCAACCTGTGGGTAGTTTTTTTTTCTTTATTTTTTAGATAAAATTTGTACTTATAAAGATTAATTAGAATGGAAAAGGAAATGGTTTATATGACAATTACCTCAAGTTGAAAATATCATGAATATGATACAAAATCATAGATAAATAAGTATGAAAGGGAGAAGAAAATGATGTTTATATAGTCAAGTCTGCCTATAAAATCTTATAAAATAACATCACTAGAAAAATGGAGAAGTTCTTGTAAATAATATGGAAAATATATGTAGTCTCTAATGTAAAAAAATTTATCTAGAAAATGGTCTCAATAACAAGTAGGATAATCTTGTATTGCAATAAAGATATAGATATATCAAGTAGCTTAAGTATCTCGTGTAAATAACAGAATAAATCCTGTCAAAATCTATTTTTAACATGAAGGATGTCGAACTTAATTTAGAACATACCCAACAAGTGGATAAATATAACCTATGTTGTGCATAACAATATTACACAACATTTTCACCAATTTAATAAGTTTGACTTGAAAAAAAAACATTATTTGAAAAACAGTATAGATGATAATAATGAGAATAATTTGAAAATTTATAAACTTGATTATAGTAATCAAATTTATGTGTCATGTTCTTTTTGTTTGCATACATGTTTATATTAGAGTAGTGTAAACTTGTACACATAAAGACATTATGTTATATATCTATTAAGATCTCTTCATCTTAATACAGAAAAAAAAACATTTAATTTATCGTACATGAAAAATATATATTATTTTAATTAAATAATGTAAAACTATCATAACTCGAATTAGCTTCTTAATTATAAATTTATGCTGTATATAAGTTAAAGAATGACTTAGTCAATACGCATTATATTTTTTAATTTATTTATTTATTCCTTTATAATGTGTACAATATAACATGAACTAAGTGGAAGAATATAAGTTTTGATGTTTAATGTAAGAAACAATTAACTTATTAAGGAGCTGATAATAATGGAGCTGAAAAATCATTAAATAGTTAAAACTAAACAGTAAATGAGTTAAAGTGGAATAGTAGTAAATATAACCGTTATTTAATGAGTAACAATTTTAAGAAATTTATATACACAAACATAAAAAAAAAAAAAAAATCCCTTGCTGAAATAAGTACGTGCTCTCAAGTTTTATCTCGAGACTAAATAGACGGAATATTCAATTAGTGTACTTAAGAGAATTCTCATCATAAAAGAAAACACTTGTCTTGATCATTTATTATTGGGGTGAATCATTAATATTAAGATTGGAATTTCAATTTTACGTGATTAATAGAAATCATTTTAATTTACAGTTGGTACCCCAAAGCCTGTAGGCAAGGTGTTACTTGCGATACCTAACAAGTATGAAGCTTGAACAATACAGCACAGAAAAAGGAGCAAGAACTGGAGACACGAAGGACTAAGGCTGATAAATGTGAAACTTGTTGGTGGTTGGGGGAAACTAATTATGGAGATTGAAGATAATGAGAAAGTTTACTTTGGGAAACTTTCTTAAATGAAGTTATACAAGGAAGTTCAGTAGGCACTAGCTAGGCAGAATACTATATGTTAATATTGGTAGTGACGGATGAGAAAATTAACAAATGTTGAACTTTGGGACTCTAGGTTGACAAATGGACATATCAATAAAGGCATGATCATGTGAAGGAACCTAGATATTCCATATCAATTTTTAAGTATTAACTTAGATATTCCATTTAGTAAAATCTTATTTTAAAGGTTTTAAAATGTACAGTAGTAGACTGTTTAATATTTGATAAACAATCTCTATTATTTTTAGTTTTCTAGTGTCTATTAAGATTTGAATTCACTAATAAAACTATCGAAGTGACATTTTAATTTAGTAATGAAAAACATATTTACTTGTCTTTCTCGTTAGACAAGATAGTTTTAATTATTATTATTGTATAAATAAAACTTTTGTCTTATTTTGTGATTAACATTTGAATTGTATTCAAGTGAGAATTTGTTTTAAGATAAACTGTGTTATAATATCAGAATACAGTGAATTTTTATCTGAACTCGTATTAAGATTTATTAACATTTTAATTGAATCACCATATTTTTGTGTGTAATTTTTTTTCCTTCCTTTTATGTTTACCTAATATGTTTGTAAAATTCTCGTATCGATCTTTGTTTGTGTGATAGAAGCAAGTGCCTAACTACTTTAGTAAAAAAGAAGAACAATTTAATAATACTCTTCCTAACGAAAGTGCCTTGTCCTCTTGAAATCCTAGCTTAAAGCTAGACAGAATTAATTTTGATAAAAATAATATTCAATCTCTTATCAGTTACTATGGTGTATATCCAAATTGATTTTATGATCGATAATTTTATATTGAAATGAAATCGATTTTGTTGGTTTAACTACCTGAGAGCTAATGCTGCGTTAGGGTTATATCACCCCATAATACTCCCGTCAAATGTATTTCAATTTCACCACGTCAAAAGAATTGAAAATTCAAGAATGGGACAAGTCTACACAGATTTAACTACCGATCGGTTTGCGTATACTGTGATAAAAATTTATGTAACTTTAATCGCTTGTTTAATTAAATATAATTATGTTATTTTCCTTAACGATATTTTCCTACTTTTTACGTCTGAGTTGGGGCACTAAGTGTATATAGAAATTGAAGTGCAACTGCTGGAATGCTGCCTCATGAAATACCAGATTCGATGATTAGAAGTTCATAATCATAATTACTCATTTTGAATATTAATATTAACTTATTTTCTTTACTAATTACTAAAATAATTTGCCACGCAATTTTTTCTTAGGGAACTAATCTGAGACCTCAATGCCATTAATTAATCAGTAGTTGATCAAATGGCAAAGTTGAGATGAAAGGCTCAAACATACAAACTAAATGTGTAGTTCAAAATCCATAGACCATAATATAAAAGAGGTACAGTAGAAGCAATAGTGCGAAACTCATGAGTACAAAAGAGGGTAGAAAAACACACTGAACAATAAAGATGTAGTCATGACCTAATACAATTCTGTCACACTCAAACACAAAAGAAATACTGGCATGTCTACTGCATGCAATATGCTAAGCACATAATGCAACTTGTGAAGGTGTTTAAGGGCTAGAGGTAGAAGGTGGTGGGGAGAAGAAGGAGAAGGGGATGGTTGGCATTGATGGCATGTTTGGCAATGAACCTGCCAAAGGAGGGAGATTGAGTGGTGGAATAATAGAAGGAAGTGATGGAAGAGTTGGCATGGTAGGGATAGTGGGCAAAGGAGGAACATTTCCCTGAGGCAGTGTTGGGTTTGAAGGTGGAAGTGCTGTTGGGTTAGGCAGAGTGGTGGGAGAGCCAGGCAAATTAGGCGTTGTGGTTGTTTGCAAAAGGTGGCGAGATGCTAGGCTCAAACTCATGCTTGAGAAGGTCACAATCACAAGAAAGAAAGGTTTGATGAAGGATTTGGCTGAGGCCATGGTTGATGAGTTGAGAAGAGTTGGGAGAGGGAAATTTGCTTTGAGATTGTATGAGTTTTGTGAGGGTAGTGCTTGGTCTTATATAGAGCAAGGAAGGTTAAGTTCTATAATTAGTTAGTTTGGAGATCAACCAGAGGTTTTGAAATCTAAGTGTGAAAAAGGTGCTATGGTTTGGACAACCACCAGAACATATGCAAAGTAGAAATATTTTATGTGGTGACCAACTCTTTCTCTTTTGTATGTTACAAAGTAAAAAGGGATCAAATGATTGTGCTTATTTATTTATGGATTTGGTAGCTCTGGGAAGAATTTGAGTGGGAGATGAGGGAATATCTGAGAGTTGGTTATCTAAATTGAGTTAACTTCTAACCATTATGTCTTCCTTTAATGCACTATTTATTAAAGGGTTAAATTTGTATACTATTTCATACCTTGGTTGTTTTGCTCAACAATAATGTTTACCAATATATTGAAGCATTAATGTGTAGATAAAATAATAGAAGCACTTTACTTAATTTGTCATTAATTGGCAGAGTTATTATATGTTATGTACATTTTTATATGCATATTCAAAGATGCATAAGTTCATCAATACAAATTTATAAAAAATATTCAAATTTATCTCACAAATTAAAATTAACTTAGATTTTTTGTTTGAATAAATGAAAAGTAGAAAAAAAAATAAAGTAGAAAAAAAAATAAAGTAGAAAGAAATGGGATAGACAAGAATATAAATAAAAAAGAAAAAGATAAATAGGCATCCTTTAAAATACAAACATCCAACACCATTAAAAGATATTTTCTCTGTTGAGTTTTTCTTTTATTAAATATTATTAAATAGTAAAATATAAGCTATGTCATTAGGAATCTTTGATGTGTTTTTTATTATTTAAAAATAGGCAAATTTGAGTGTTCGGATTTTAACATAATATGATAAGTAAAAGGGAAAGAAAAATGGAGTTTTCACTCAATTCATTTGATCAGGTAAAAAAAGTAGAAAAAAAATGTCTTCAAATCACATTTGTAATCTGCATATATAGATTTTGAGGTAGATAAAATAATAAAATATTATTGTAGTTTTAACATTTGTATGCCCCTTTCTCCATTTTCTTCCAATCAAATAAAGAATTTGCTTTCAACGTAGAAACTACATCTCTTCTCTACTCCCCTCTTCAACTGAACAACATAAAACTGAATTTACTTTCTCACTTCTCACCCCCAATTTCAATTTCTCAAAGAGTTTCTATAATAAGCTGATTTTATTTTGAAGAAAATTTTATTTAATTTTCTATTCTTAGTTTCACCCCTAAATGTTTACTTAAACATATATTCTTGAGAGTTAATTGAAAGATAAAAAAACTATTTTGGGTTGTCAAGTAACACGACCTTCCCAGAATTATTATAACTTAAAGAATGATAAAGTAACTTTGTTTATCTTTTTCCTTTTGGTACACAAAATTTAAGGAAAGAGAATGATGTCCTATTTTAGGATAATCGTTCAAGCTGAGAGCACCAACTAGTCACTTGTCCAAGTGTAAGGGAGATAGCTGTATCTAAAGAAACTAGTATACAAATCAACATCAGCTTTGATGCAATAATGATAGTAGATGTGTGAATCATTCCCAGCTGAGAGTTTCGGCTCTTGGCAAGGTCACAGGGTTTATTTTAATCATCTATTATTAGGACACAGACCATGTCATGCACTATGGAGAACTGGTGCTAATTGGTTGTTGTAGAAAAGCTAATTGAGAATTATGCATGTAAAGCTAAGTGCAGTGTGCTTTTTCCTCTGTACTTTGAAGGCTCTGTTTGATTTAAATGAATTTTACGATTTTTCATTGTATAATTTATTTTATATATATATATACACACACACACACATCATGCCATATAAACTAATCACTCGTATAATCTATCTCTTATATCCCTAACAAATCTCCTCCACACAAATAGGTATAATATTGTATAAAATTCAAAACAAAAATCAAAATTAGTTCTTTTCTATTGTTTTCTTTCAATAATACTTTATTTTATTTTAATATTTTTCTTATATAAGATTAATAACATTCGCACTGTTATGGTAACTATTTTTTTTTACCACACTAGTTCTTTATGATAGATTTATAAGTATGATTCAAGTTAGACATATTAATTTTTTGTTGTGCATTAACACATTTATCACGTATAAGTAAAATAATATGTAATGTAATAATATTTAATAATTGATTTTGATTCAATTTTATTTATATCAATTCTTAAATTACAAACCACAAACTGATAAAAATAATTTTGATTTTAATTGGTTATTGATTTTGGTTATTTTCTTGAGTGAGTTCAGTTTTATACATTTCTAGTAGAGAGATTATAAAGAATAATTTGTTTACTAAATTAAGATGATTTATCAAGGTTGTTACTTTTATTTTATCTCTCCCAGTAAAATTTTTTAATGTGATCATTTTTCTTATAATGATAATATCTAATAAATGATAAAATTTAGTTTTCTTAACTCTTTACCTCTTTCTACCTCTTCTAGTATTTTTAGTAGACTTTTGCTACAAGTTTATTTTTAACATAAACTTCTTAATATAAAATTTTTCGTTCGACTTTTTTGAGCTCCAAGTAATCCAAACTTTTTTAAGTGATATCTCTCTTTCATATAATCAGTTTTCTTATAATGAATATGTGTCTTAAAAAAAATACAACAAAAATTCCTGATTCTTATATTCGAGATTTTACATAAATTGTATTACTAGAATAGCCACAATCTAATACATCTTGACTATTGTAGTCACAATCCATATTGTTCACATAATTAGTCAGTAGTCATTATAAAAGAATAATATATGTCAGTCGATAATGACTAGACTACTTTTAGAATAGATTATGAACAATAGACACATGACAATTATAGCCAAAACCAAAGTTGAAAGAATAATAAGGAACCACAAGAATTTGGACCTATGGCATGTGAAAAGAAAAGTCCAACTACGAACCTATAAATAAGAAGATAACTCTAAGATACAATTCAATAAAATTCTGACCCATAATATTACAATATACTCGAATCGATAACTGATTTGAGTATCATAATGTTTACAAGAACCTTTCCCAAAACGACTGAAAATAGAGATGTAATGTTTAAGTGGTTGTGTAGGCTTAGCAAGCCATTGTAATAACAAAAATAATCTTCATCTTGAAAATGCTAAACAATGAAATGGAAAATAGTGACTGTGGAATGAAAAGAAGCATAGTCATGTTTTGCTTTAGCTATGGTTCTTTTAGATGTTGACAAAAAGAAACTTTTTTGTGTGTTTCTATTCATCTTCAACGGCTCATATGAGGGTTTGATGAAGCTAAAATAACCACAAAGGAAAGAGTGTTGTTTGTTGGTGAGGAAAAGCCGAAGGTTATGTTTGGTAAATAAAAAGAAAGTTACGTTGCAGGTACAGGAAATAAATGAATATTCACAGGTTGGTAGTGGGGGATCACAAACTAATAAATGGTTCACTTCAATACTAATTCAATTTCTCAAATTGAATTATATACCTGATTTTATTTTTTAAATAACATAAATCACTTTAAAAATGAATTTGAAATTTAATTTAAGTTTAAAAATTAATTTTATAAAATAAATTTTATATGTATTATATTTTGATATATTTTTAATTAATTTGATATTTTAATATGATGGGATAAGATTCAACAAAAAGGAAGAAGATCGTTTAATGAGTTAAAGAGTTGCAAACGAGGAAACATTTATTTTATATTTATTGTTTACGTTTAATTTTATAGAAAAAAAAATACAGTTTCATCTGAATTCAAACCAAGTCACCACTTTCAAAGTAGAATTTAAATGACACTATTCAATTTCTTGGCCCTAGGTACTGGGTTAGTGGGGTAACTATGAAGCACAGAACTAATATAGATTAGTGAGGTGGCTTCATTCCATATTAACGTTGGATTGCCAAACACGTAACAAGTAATATTTTACTGATTAACTTGTGTATAAAAGGGAAGGGGGGAAGTGTGTGGAATATGCAGAGTTTGTGAAGTGTAATCGAAAGTAAAAGTTGGAATTGAAGAAGGCATAGACATGGATTCTCAGTGGGCGAGATGGATGATTTTGTTCTTTGTGATTGCTATTTCGTTCTCAGGCATGATGATGGAGGGAGCATAAGCAGCGCGACATCTCATGCAGACTGCTGACCTACCCGTTCCCGGAGTTGCACCATTTCCCTTCTCCGAAAACTCAGTAGTAGTGACTAACCTCGTAAACTAAAGGAAACTTATGCCCTAATCTCCACTCTCCTTTCCATACAACTCTCTCTCTCTCATCACCTTCTTTCCTTCATGTTTAATAAGTGATTAGGGCAGTCTAATAAATAATATATATTTCACTTATACTATACATATATCTTATATGTTTTTTCTTTTCTCTTTCTCATGTTTTTTTTTCTTTTCTGTAATTCCATTACCTCTATTTTCTGCATTACCTTCATCTGCTATTTTTACCATTTCCCATGTTAATTACCATGCAACCACCTATCACTAGCGTTAACACACAAAATATAAATGGATTTTGTTTCATCTAATTATTTTCCACTGTAGCAAAAATAAAGTAATTTCATCCAATATATTAAAATTATATGCAATATAAAAAATAGATGATTAATATTTTATATTTTCCACGTTAAACTAACTATAGAAAAATAAAAAATGATTAAAAATATCAAGAATTTATAAAGCTAACATATATTTACTAAAATATACAATAAAATTGGAAACAACATTTAAAAAATTGCCCGAAACATAGAAACAACATTCTCTATAAGGATACAATAATAAATGAGAGGAAGCAAGATTCACATATTCACATATATCCAGATTGTTGTATAAACCTAAAAACTTATATTCTAAGCATACAAAAGTAATTATATTTGGACATACTCTTAGAATGGATATCTTTGAATGATCCACATGTCTATTTTGTGTACACTAAGGGTTTTTTCCTAATTATGTGTAACAGTTCTAGGTTCTAGTAAACACACTTTGGTCTCAAGGCATGTATCAAAATAACTTTACCAATGATTTTGGCAGCTTCTGTATGCTCACTATATATACATTGTTTGAATCCCTTCGTTATATCTTGAATAATTATTCTGTTACTCTGAACCTATGTGGCAGATGTATTTTACAGTAATATTTAATGTTTTTGATCAAGGGTTTAGGTTTTGAAAGACAACAATAAGGATGTCCTTATGAGCATACGCAGTTCTTTATCATGACATTTATCTTAGGAAAATACAATATTAGAAGAGTTGGATAATCAAGTACAATGACAGGACATTTTTGTAATGTTAATGTTCAATCACATAACAGTTGTAGTCATACTAGTAAAAGAAAGTGTTCTATATAATGGTATGTATTGAAGATCTGTTGTAATTCTTATAGGCTCTAGATGGAGATGTAAATTCTGTCTAAAGGCAATGAATTAAAATAGGAGATTTAGATGTTCTGATTGAAATTATACACTTACCTAAAGTTTGTGTATTGTTTTTCGATGTAAATGGGTTGGAGTATACTTCCATTTAATATTTTTTTTTAAAATAACAAGATTAATATTTCTTAAAATTCTATTCTATTTTACATATAATTCAATTCATTTTAGAAATATATAATTAATTTGATTGTTACATAATTTAATTAATATTTTATTTATATTAATCAAGGCTTATAATGACTGTTACAAGAAAAAAATGTAAGGTCTTTCTTCGAGAGAAGGTTATCTCCAAGATGGTAATAGGAAAATTGAAACATTCTTCTTTTATTATTGAATGGAAATATTCTCTTACATACAGCAAAAGTGTTGTCTAAAGTTTAAAAAGGCACGCCACTAATATAAGAGAAACAGAACTAGAATGTATGGTGACAATAAAAAAAATATTACCCCGCACCTAAACTTAGACTAACATATTGTGTACCCTTTTCTAACTAATTGATAATATAGTCTTCTAAGTACTTGGACATACTTCTACTGCATTTGGACTTGAATTGTCCAGCTTCTCAAAGCCATCCTCTAAGCTCACTAGTCATCATCCTTATCTTAAGGCATAACACCTCTCAAAGTATAAATTAGAAAATTTTAAGAGCAATTCAAGAATAGACTCTTAGGTTGCATCTTTGGGATACAATCCTTACCATTGAATTAAAGCTTGAGTGTTTCCAAAACCCTGTTTATGATGTCAATTCAAGATCGCTAGTGGTTAAATCTTGGACTGGTTGTCATGGACTCCATCGAGTAAGAATAGAATATGTTCAAATATGTTCAGTAGGATCTCCATAACTTGATTTTAGTTTAGAAACATGAAAAACTAGATTTTAGTTTAGAAACATGAAAAACTAGGTGAACTTTGAATTGTAGAAGTAGGTCTAACTCAAAAGCCATATCACTTGTACATTTATTAATAGTGAAAAACCCATAATAGCGTTTGGCCAACTTTTAAGTTTGAGTCACTTAATGAAACTTTGACAATAGGGTATAGTTCAACAAAAAATTTGGTCTCGAACATTAAAAGAGTGGGAGCATAAAATTTCATAGAATCTTGAACTTTCAGTAACTTTAGAATGTAACTTTGCAAGTAACATTTTTCGGTTGAACATTACAATGTCAATTGCTTTCATTCCAACTGGTTCAGACGATATATTGCGGTAAAGCAAGTGCATGCTTATTATAGACTACTTCATGGAATCATATTTATGACACTATGCCTGACAGTGTTATAGTGCCACTCTGCCAATGCACGTACCTTTCCCATTGTTTAGGTTGATCTTGAACAAAAGTTCTAAAGTACTATTGTAGAACCTTATTAATTACCTATATGTGGTCGTCACTCTAAACGTGATAGGCAGAGGACATATTTAATTTAGTATTACTAATTCTAAAGAGTTCTTGCTAAAAAAATGGATCACACTCTGACACTATTAGGCATGTCATAGAGTCTACACAACATGACGACAAACAATTCAATTGACTTTTATTAAAAACTACAAACCAATAAAAAAAAATTATTTTAATTGGTTATTTTCTTAAATCGATTTGGTTCTACCTTTCCAAATAGATGATCTATAATGACTAAATTGTTTATCATATTCAAATGATCTATTAAAATTGTAGTAGATGATCTATAATGACTAAATTGTTTATCATATTCAAATGATCTATTAAAATTGTTAGCTCTCTTTTATCTTTATGAATAAAACCTTCTAACGTTATTATTCTTCTTACGAATTCTTCTTACGATAACATCTAATAACATTTAATAGAGGATACAACTTATTTTTCTGAGTATTTAACTTTTTACCTTCTTGTGCCTCTTGTGCTATCTTTTGTAGACTTTTTTTCCTTGTTACAAGTTCATTTTTAGAATAAACGTCTTAATAGTAAACTTTTTTGTTCAATTCTTTCAAACTCAAATCAGCGTGAACTTTCTCAACTCAAGAAAAGGTCTCTCTTCAAACATTCAACATTCGGTTTTTTTTTTTTTTAAATGATTGTATTTTCCATACAATGAAAAGAAAATAGTGACAGTGGCACGAAAAGAATCATAGTCATTTTTTTGTTTTAGCTATGGTTCTTGCAGTGTTGACCAAAAGTAACTTTTTTGTGTGTTTGTATCCACCTTAAACGGCTCATATGAGGGTTTAATGAAGAAAATAACCACAAGGGAAAGAGTATTGTTTATTGGTGAGGAAAAGCCAAAGGTTATTTTTGGGAAGGTAAAAGGAAAGTTGGATTGCAGGTACAGGAAATAGATGAATATTCACATGGTTGATAGTGTGGGGAAACACAAACTATGTAATAAATGTCCACTTCAATACTAATTCAATTTCTCAAATTGACTATATACCTGATTTTATTTTTAAATAACATGAACCACTTTAGAAATGAATTTGAAATTTAATTTAAGTTTAAAAATTAATTTTATAAAATAAAATTTATATTTATTTATTTATATATTGTAATTTGATATATTTTTAATTAATATGATATTTTTAATATGATGGGATAAGATTCAACACAAAGGAAGAAGATCGTTTAATGAGTTAAAGAGTTGCAAACGTGGAAACATTTATTTTATATTTATTGTTTACGTTTAATTATATATAGAAAAAAAAGTACAGTTTCATCTGAATTCAAACCAAGTCACCACTTTCAAAGTAGAATTTGAATGACAGTATCCAATTTCTTTGCCCTATATACTGCGGTAGTGGGGTAACTATGAAGCACAGAACTAATATAGATTAGTGAGGTGGCTTTATTCCATATTAATGTTGGATTGCCAAACACGTAACAAGTAATATTTTACTGATTAACTTGTGTATAAAAGAGAAGGGGGAAGTGTGTGGAATATGCAGAGTTTGTGAAGTGTAATCGAAAGTAAAAGTTGGAATTGAAGAAGGCATAGACATGGATTCTCAGTGGGCGAGATGGATGATTTTGTTCTTTGTGATTGCTATTTCGTTCTCAGGCATGATGATGGAGGGAGCATAAGCAGCGCGACATCTCATGCAGACTGCTGACCTACCCGTTCCCGGAGTTGCACCATTTCCCTTCTCCGAAAACTCAGTAGTAGTGACTAACCTCGTAAACTAAAGGAAACTTATGCCCTAATCTCCACTCTCCTTTCCATACAACTCTCTCTCTCTCATCACCTTCTTTCCTTCATGTTTAATAAGTGATTAGGGCAATTTAATAAATAATATATATTTCACTTATACTTTACATATATCTTATATCTTCTTCTTTTCTCTTCCTCATGCTTTTTTCTTTTCTGTAATTCCATTACCTCTATTTTCTGCATTACCTTCATCTGCTACTGCTAATTTTACCATTTCCCTAGTTAATTACCATGCAACCACCTATCAGTAGCGTGAACACACAAAATATAAAATGCATTTTGTTTCATCCAATTATTCCAACGGAGCAAAAATAAAGTAATTTCATCCGATATATTAAAATTGTATGCAATATAAAAAAATAGATGATTAATATTTTAGATTTTTCGCATTAAACTAATCATAATAAATGTAGAAAAATAAAAACGATTAGAAAAATGTAAAGAATTTAAAGCTAACATATATTTACTAAAATATACCTCTATCGACTAAAATTGGAAACAAGATTTGGAAAATTGTGCTGATAAAAAAACATTTGGAACATTGTTCAGAACAACACAGGAACGAAGAAACAACATCATGTTTAAGAATACAATAATAAATGGAAGAATTGTTTTGCACTGGTACAACTGAAATGTCGGGAATATTAGAAACATATCTATAAGAACAAGATTTTCATATTCAGATTGATGTATAAACCTAAAAACTTGTATTCTAAACATACAAAAGTAAATATGTCTGGGCGTGCTCTTCCCTTAAATGATCCACATGTCTATTCTATGCACACCAAGAGTTTTTCCCTGAGTGTGTGTAGCAGTTATAGGTTCTAGTAAACACAATATTTGGCCTGAAGGCGTGCACCAGATTAATTTTTTCCATAACTATACGCAGCTTCTATATGCTTCAGTATATATACCCTATTTGAATCCCTACACTATCTTGAATAATTATATTCTCTTACTCTTACTCTGAACCTATGCGACAGATGTAGTGTTCTGCCAACAATATTTAATGTTTTTTTATCAGGGGTTTAGATTATGAAAGACAACAATAAGAATGTCCTTATGAGCATATATATAGTTCTTTATCATGGCAGCGATTTGCATAGAAAAAGAGTAGCTAGATAATCAAGTGCAATGGCCAATCATTTCAACTTTTTTGGAAAACAGTCTTCAGAAACAGGGGTTAAGTATTATTTTTGTATAATGTCAATATTGTAATCGCATAACGGGTAGGTATAGAAAATTTTATGTATTGAAGATATGTTGCAATTCTTATAGAGTCTAGATGGATGTCAATTCTGTCTAAAAGGCAAAGAATTAAAATAGGAGATTTAGATGGCCTGATCAAAGTTATATACTTAAAGTTTTTGTGTATTGTTTTTGGATGTAAATGGGATGGAGTACCCAAGTATTCCCATTCAATATATATTTTTTTTAAATAACAAGATTTACATTTCTTATTTTTTTTATTTACATTTCTTAATTTTTTTTGACAAATAATTCAATTCATTTTATGTAGATATAATTAATTTGATTGTTACATAATTAGTTAATATCTTATTTATATTAATCAAGGCTTATAATCAATGGTACAAGAAAAGAATGTAAGGTTTTTCTTTGAGGGAAGTTAACTGGAAAATGGTAAAAGGAAAACAGAAATATTCTTTTTTGATTATTGAATGGAAATATACATATACCAAAAGTCTTGTCTAATGGTTAAAAAGGCACGTCACTAATATCAAAGAAGAAAATATAAAATGTATGGTAACAACTCAAGGAAAATATTACATACCCCGCACCCAAACTTATATACTAACACATTATGCACCCCTTCCCTACTAACCGCTAATGTTGTCTTCTAGATATTTGAGTTTGCTTATATTGTATTTGGTCTTGAATTTTGCAAACTGGATTGTCCTTCTTAAAGCCATCCTCCAAGCTTATTGACTCATCATTCCTATCTTGGTTTGTAACACTCTTTTGAGTTTAACTTGAATGTCACATTACCTATACGTTTATTAATAATGAAAGGCTTATAATAGCATTTGGCCAACTTTTTAATTCGTGAGCTATCCAAGGAAACTTAACAATAGGGCTTAGTTTAACAAAAATTTGGTCTCTAACATTAAAAGAATAGGTCTTTTATGGCATAAAACTTCATAGAATTTAAGCTTTCAGTAATTTAGAATGCAACTTTAAAAGTAACATTTCTTGGTTAGACATTGTCGTACCAAGGTAAAGCTTCGTTCCTATAAGTTGTGACTATATCGAAGTAAAGTTGGTGGATACTTATTATAGATTACTTTATAAGGAGTCATACCGATGACACCTATGTTTGACAGTGCTATAGTGTCACTTTATCCAATGTAAGTACTTTCTCGATTGCTTGGGTTGATCATGAACAAATTATTGCAAAAGCTTACTAGCTCCCAAATCTCATTATTCTACATCCATCTCTTTGTGCATGGTCAAAATCCAATTTTTATCCTTAACATCAACAATTGCCTCACAAAACATAAAACATAACTTGTTTTTGATGAATCCACCTTCTCTATCATAGCTAGCGAATTAGCAAGAGTACTATCAAACTCACATCTCTCAAACTGATTTCTTTGACTTCAAGACCTTCCTACGGTGATTGATGATCAAATGCATGTTAACACTAGATTGGATGTCCCTTCTATAGACACCACAAGTTTATTAGATGACTCATTCAGAGAAAAATCCACTTGTTCCTAGACTTCTTTTGGCTCTCCAACTGCATCTCCCAGTGCCTTCTCAAATTTCCTCTTAACCATAGAGTCGTCATAAAAAACGAGACTCTTACTAACAATTACTCTTTGTTCATAAGGTGACCAAACTTTGAAAACATGAACTCTAACTCCATAACGCATAAACACCCAATTCCTACATTTGGCCCCAAGTTTGTTATTGTTTGCATAATAGCAAGCAACACATATAGTAGATGGAGAGCAATTCATTGGCCAACAATGTCTTGTTCATCTTTCAATGACTCAATTTTTGTGGATAACTAAAAACAATTAAATGTTTAATGATGCCTTTATATCCATAAAAGTAGTTAAATTTCTTATATAGTAGAATTTTTTAAACTATTATCAAGGCTCTTGAACATCTTCTTGATTTGGTTAAGTATTAAAAGTATCTAATGCTTAAACTTATTGAATGCCTCTAATTTCTCCATTGTGAATACCCATGTGAACCATGAGTAATCATCAATAACTGGGAGAAAGTACCTTGCATTTCTCAAGCATAGAACTATTGTTAATCCCTAACAATATGTATGAACATAGTCTAATGTGATCTTTGTCTTGTGCGACAATGTAGGAAAACTCTTCACGTATTGCTATCCAAAAGCTCATCATTCCCAAAATGAAAACTTTTAACATTTTGGTTCCTCAACAACTCTCGTTTAGACAAGATGTCTAAACCTCTGAAACTTGTATCTCCTAGATATATGATTCAAACTATAATACTAGACGAGGTGTCACGAAATGATGAGACATACGACCCTTGGTAGATACAAATTCCCTTCTCTGGATCTCTATATCACCACAACTCCATCTTCCACATGACACCTATTCGCCCTCATATCCTAGGCATTAATAAATTTAATTAAGGTTTTTCTTTAGCTTTAAAACATACCTGATGTTGGTCAATGACCCATTATGCATCCTTATATCCATACGTAACCTATACCAACCATCTTGTAAGAAGTATCATTGCCTTTAAAACAATAGCACTATCTAACTTAGCAAATGTTGTAAATCAATCCCTTTGATGACTTAGGTTAAAGGAGTCTCCGTACACTTATCACATTACTATTGACAGTCAATACCATGTTGACAGTCAATACCATGTCATCATCAGAGCCTCCACCTATAGAATTGAATGTACCACCTTGGTGTTGATGTTGTTTCTTGATCTTGAGTAATCCTTCCTCTAATGTTTTGATTTCTTATAATATATCTACAACCATCTTTAGGGTTAACATGCATCTTCTTTTACTTTTTGACATTATTGTATCTCTTAAAGGCCACCAACCTATAAAAAATGCATCATCAACACTTTGAGGTGATGCTTCATTTTATAGATGTTAAACTTAACCTCTTCAAGCCTAATAAAGTCGTTACCTACCCTCAACAAACTTTCCAAAGTTTTTGTAAGATGAAAAGAGAAAGACTAGCATACTCGTTAGTGTATCTTCATTTATCTTAATGTCAATGTCTTAAAACTCCATTGACATAAACCTTCATACGTAATCAAACAATCCTCTCTTCAACAAAAATTTTGCATATTGACTTTACAGTAAATAGCTTCTCCAACTCCAACCTCAATACTCATATATAATTATCTTCATTTCTCTTAATATTTCTGTCTTTACCCATTAATTTTTTTATTCACTAGATTGTATAACGTTTAATGTGTTTTTGTTTGTAAACTTCTAGATTTTGATACCGACAAAGTGCAACAAGAAAGATTCAAAGACAATTTCATGTGATAAAAGATAAAATGTGTAGACTGAAATTAGAGATCGGAAAGTATCATAAGACCCTACGTAATTTTGAGGGTATTTTTTTATAAAAAAAGTCACGAAAACATTTCATGCTTTTTTTAAAAAATATCTCTTAAACCGCGTCAACTTTTTATGAGAAGCAACTTCATATTGCTTTAAAAAGGGTAATAAAATATTTTTTTTCTTACTTCTACTACTTTTAATAGATTTCCTTAAACATGTTAAAAATCATACGTATTATTTATTAAAAACAGTACTAAGCTCCCTACAATTTTGGTTTGCACCCTATAATTGTGCTAAGTTGATCCCATTTGATTGAGTTTGGACTTCAGCTCATCCTTTAAAAGAACAACCTATTTACTATCCGCACCACCTAGAAATACTATTCTCACCCATTAAATTTTAAACACAATTATCATCTTCTATCAAAATCTAAAACTAAAAATTACATCTATCTCATATATAAATTAAAAACGTAATTAAATTAATTATAATGTAAACATAATTTAAACTTAATTATCATTTTTTAAATTATTTCACACATTTTCATACAACATAAAAAACAAGTATTTACACGCTATTCTAAAAATAACAATTTAATCTTGAAATAAAAATGAATTTAAATTTATACAATATAATATGAAAGTTGAGTTTTATAACTTAGAACAAAATGGAAAAAGCAAATTATGTACTGTCAATCAAAGTATTTTATTTAATTATAAATTATTACATCTAATTAGGCGTTAAGATACTTATTTCCTTTCATTATTATTTTTAATAATGTAATTATAATGCAGCAACTGTCCAATTTATCGATGATTAAATCTAATAAGAAAATTTGATTAATTCTTTCAAAAATATCTCCCTTTCAATTATTTTCTTTTCATTATTCAAAGAGACGGAGCAAAGAGTGGTTGGTGTTATTTATTACTCCATGTTTAGAAAAAAATATTTTGTTTGAAATGAATTATTGATTTAGGAAACCTACATATGCGTCAAATATTCGTAATAAGTATTCCTTTAAAAGGGAGTTACTATTTTTAATGATAATGTTACATAATACAAATAAATGATCAGTAATTACTTAAAATAAATATATGATCTTTTATTCATTAATTTTTGTATAAAAAAGGAAGATATTGATTTAAAAAACCAAAAAATGCATTAATATTCCATCAAGAGGGAGTTACTAGGCTTAATGGGAATGTTATACATAGAATAGAAATATATGAGTAATTGATTAAAGAAAGATAGAGAGTGATAATTTGTGTATAAAAGGGAAGGTGGTGGAGAGTTTGTGAAGTGTAACTTTGAACTGAAAGAGGCAAAGACATGGGTTCTGAGTGCAAGAGATGGATGATCTTGAGTTTTGTGATTGGTGTTTGTTTCTCAGGCATGATGATGGAGGGAGCAGTTGCATCAAGACATCTCATGCAGACTCCTAACGTTCAAAATCTCCCATTTCCACCATTGCCACCCTTTCCTCCTCTTCCTCCACTTCCACCACTCCCACCTTTTCCTTGCATCATTCCCTTCATATGTTCCCCTCCACCAGCACCTTCAACACCTTTGCAACAATCAGAATCTTTGACTTGATCTCATCCCCTTTATATGTTCACCACCACCACCTTCACCCACCATTAAAATAGAGTATACTTATGCCCTAGTTTCCATTCATCCAGATTTTCTTCTCATCACCCCTTTCTTTTATGTTTAATAAATCATATAGGCAAAATTACCCCCTTTCTTTTCATCTTTAATAAATGTATGTAAATGCAATACTTGGTATTCACTTTACGATACATATATATATACATAGAATATGATCTCTCTTTTCTGTTCTACAATTCTTTTTTTTTTTAATTTTTGTTTAACGACAATATTCATTAATCACGAGTTCCACTATATAAATTCAATAGCAATCTTCATCTATCTCGACGATTCAATCCAATTTTTTAAATTATCTAAATATGGTTCACATGGACTTACACAAGAATTAAATTCAATCCAATTTGAAATTTTAAACCAAATTATCTTTCTTTGTATTCGCCTTTTTAGAATAGCAGTATATAAAATCATGATTATAATAATAGAACAGTTGAGCTAGTAAAATCCTGTTTAAGTAAAGGAAAGATTAGTGTTAATTTCGTATATATCCTAGGACAAAATTCGAATAAAAAACAAATCTTACATATTGTAACATTTGTTGAATACCTTATCCTATTATTGTCAATTTTTTTATATTATTTAAACTTAATTATCATTTTTTATATTATTTCGAACATTTTCGTAAAACATAAAAAACAAGTATTTACACGCTATTTTAAAAATAACAATCTAATCTTGAAATAAAATTGAATTTAAATTTATACAATATAATATGGAAGTTGAGTTTTATAAATTAGAAAAAATGGAAAAACAAATTATGTACTGTCAATCAAAGTACTTTTATTTAATTATAAATTATTATATCTAAATAGGCGTTTAAGATACTTAGTTACTTTCATTATTATTTTTAATAATTTAATTATAATGCAGTAACTGTCCAATTTATCGATTGATTAAATTTGATAAGAAATTTGATTAATTATTTCAAAAATATCTCCTTTTCAATTATTTTCTTTTCATTCATAATCAAAGAGATGGAGTAAGATTGGTTGGTGTTATTTATTACTCCATGTTTAGAAAAAATTATTTTGTTTGAAATGAATTATTGATTTAGGAAACCAACTGTTTATTAAAAGAATATTCCTAAAAAGTATTCCTTCAAGAGGGAGTTTACTATTTTTAATGATAATGTTACATAATACAAATAAATGAGTAAAAATATATGATCTTTTCTTCATTCATTAATTTGTGTATGAGAAAAGAAAGATATTGATTTAGAAATCCAAAAAATGCATTACTATTCCATCAAGAGGGAGTTTGCTATGCTTAATGGGAATGTCATATATAGAACAGAAAAGAATGTGTAATTGATTAAAGAAAGATAATTTGTGTATAAAAGGGAAGGTGGAAGTGTGTGGAGTATGCAGAGTTTGTGAAGTGTAATTTTGAACTGAAAGAAGCATAGACATGGGTTCTGAGTGTAAGAGATGGATGATTGTGAGTTTTGTGATTGGTGTTTGTTTCTAAGGCATGATGATGGAGGGAGCAGTAGCAACAAGACATCTCATGCAGACTCCTCCTTTGCCACCCTTTCCTCAAATCTCATTTTTTCCTTGCTTCATTCCCTTCCTAAGTTCTTTCCCTCGACCACCATCACCTCCAACACCTGTGCAACAACCACAATCTTTGACTTGTGATCTCTTTCCCTTTAAATGTTCACCACCACCCCCTTCACCCACCATTACCCCCTAGAATAGAGGATACTTATGCCCTAGTTTCTATCATCTTTAATAAATCATATAATCATATATGTCTTGGTCTGGGATATATTATTGTCTTATTTGCTAATTGTAATGAAGGTCTTTTTAAGTTTGGTTTCATTTTTTTTTCTTTTTTTAATAAGATTGAAGTACTCTTTAATTGTTTCGATTAATTTTATTTTTTGTTATTAAAAAATAAAAAATAATTAAATAAATCTTATATGTAAAATTGCCCCCTTTCTTTTCATCTTTAATATATATACGTAAATGTAATATATATATTATATGCTCTATCTCTTTTCTGTTCGACCTTTTTTCTTCCTTTCACAACTTTAAAGTATGATATAACAGGTATTTTCAATATTTCACCCATGAAGTTTCTCCCATTAATCACAAGTTTCACCTTATAAATTCAACAGCAATCTTCATCTATCTCGAGGATTCAATCTAATTTTTAAAATTATCTATATATTATTAACTTACGCAAGAATTAAACAGCTATATATAATTCAATTTGAAATTTTAATTATCTTTCTTTGTCTTCACCTTTTTGGAATAGCACTATATAAAGCATGATTATACATAGAACAGTTGAGCTAGTAACATCCAGTTTAGGTAAAGGAAAGATTAGTGTTAATTTCATCTATATTCTAGAACAAAAATCGAATAAAAAAAGAAATCTTACATATTTTAAAATTCATTGAACACATTATCCTAATATTGTCAATTTTTCAATAAAAAACAAATTTAACAAACTCATATTATTATATATTTATGTATATATTTTTTCTTGCTGAATGGCTGTGCAGCTACTCGTCAACTTTTTTAGTTAACAATCTTAAAGATATCAATAAATTACATTATTAGAATAAAAATTTAAAACGACAAAAAAATTATTTAAGACTAAAAGTAAAATATACAAACTTTATCATGAATATATATATATATATATATATATATATATATATATATATATATATATATTAAAATAAAACTTTTTAACAAACACCAAAAGTGAAGGAATTTC
>Ga0209489_105107_pt1 | contig 23292 bp, 21 predicted proteins | sample SiratrowhiteBW_FD_187527 | JGI IMG/M metagenome (GOLD analysis project Ga0209489, IMG submission 187527) | Root nodule microbial communities of legume samples collected from California, USA - Siratro white BW (SPAdes) (version 2) | ecosystem: Host-associated > Plants > Roots > Nodule | place...
GAGAGAGAAATAAAAAAAGGTAACATTAAATGGCAACCCCACAAAGAGTGAAATAAAGAAAAAAAAAAGAGTGACATGGCACCAATATGCCCGTAAATAACACACAAATTAGGAGAGAGAAATAAAATAAAAAAATAAAATAAAATGACATTTAATGCCAACAACATGCATGTAAATCAGGAGAGAAAATGAGTGTGTGCATGGTGGTTTGGCTAGTGGAGGTGTAATGGAGGAACGGTGAAGTTGTTGGCGGTGATTGGGAGACCTAAGGTTGATAGGGTAGCATTGCGGTAGAGGTCGAAGGTGGTGCTCGCGATGGTGTTTGGAGGCGACACTCATCATGGCCAAGAGTGGTCGCTTGTAGTGCAGTAACGTTACTAGGTAGTGTTAATGGTGGACAAGGAGTGGTTGCCGGCGGAAAAACGGTTCGGCGGCAACAATGGAGTTTGATGGTGGAGTTTTTGTGGTTGTGAAGGTGGCTCGAGGGAAAGAGAAATGTGGTTGTAGTTATGCGAGAGTTGCGGAGAGGAAGGTGTGACGGTGGTGTTTTGGCTTGTACATGGGGCGGTTGTTAAAGTGTTTTGGCTTGGAGGAAGGTTTGTGTGCGTAAGAAGGTGTAAGAGAGGAAGAATGAACCATGACGAGGTGGTTGTTGGGGCTTCACATCACCCTTTAGGTCAGTTTGAGTTGTGGGGTGTAACGGCGATGTCGGCTGTGAGCAAGGGTGGCCCGAAATGTTTGACGGTGAGTTTCTGTGGTGGTGAGATGGCTCTATGAAGGGTGAAGGTGTGGGAGGCACAGTGGAGGTGAGGTAGTGCAATGGTGATTTGGTCGTGGTGATTTGGAAGTTTTTTGCAGTGGTGGAGTTATGGTATGTTAGAATGTTTTACGGGGTGTAGAGGGGTAATGGGATACATGAGTGAGATGAATGGAGGTACAAGTTGGGGACGTTCTGTGGAGGTACAGGTTGGTTTCTTTAGGCTTGGTATGGGGGTGTGTGATGGCACGGTGGAAGTGGTGGCGGAGCATGGTGATTGGATGAGAAGGTAGTGGTGAACTTGGTATGTTTAGGTAGATGGAGTAGGTGTAGTTGGTGGTGTCAGGCTCGACAGTGAGGCACAAATAGGTCAAGGGTAAGGCTAGTTTGTTGGTGGTGGCACGAGAGTGATGGGCAAAGGCGTGGAGGAAAAATGATGATGCAAAAAAAGCTTAAAAGAAAGAAAACCTTTGGATGTCATCCTTTTCAAACATGCTCTTTGTAAGCTTTAATGGTCATTCTCCTCGGTCTTTTCTCTAAAGTTTCTTTCTTCTTCCACTTCCTTTTGATGATCTATTCTCTTATGCCTCTTGAAGCTTGGTTCTTTCGATTGTAACTTTCTTCTTCAACATTATGTTATTATAATTTTTCTTTTTTTTCAATTTGCTCGTGTTGCCTTCTGAATGTATTCCTCTGTGATTAATGAAGAGTCTCCCTATATAATGAACTCAGTTTATATATCAAGAAAGGTGAGACAAGAGAAGCATATAATGCCAAAAATGTATAGGGTGCAAGACAACTTTTTGTTTTATCTTTGTTGAGGATCTCTGGGATAGTGAAACAGAGCTGGGGATCCTGTACACATAGGTAAAAAACAATTTTTTGTTTTGTCTTTACTAGTGACCTATGCTATAGTCGAACAGAGTTGGGGATCCTGTACACATAGGAAAAAACAGCTTTTTGTTTTGTCTTTACTCATGACAACGGAACAGAGCTAGGGATCTGAATAGGAGTTTCTAAGAGCATATGAAAAAGTTTCATGCCATCCAAACTTTTCTCTTCATTTCTTTATAAATATGAAAAATTAATAAAAATAAACTTGAAACTTTATATGAAAATGATAAAACGTATATATATTTTTTTTCTTTTTTTCATATATTATTTTTTTTAAGAAAATAAAGTGAATAAAAACTTGAATCTATTTTATTATTTTTTTCAAATGATGATGAGAATAAAAATTTAAACCATATTACTCTTTTTCTTAAAAACGAAATTAAAAGAGAAAGAAAATAAAACACAATATATTTATTTCTTCATGTTTTTATTTTTTGAAATAGGAGAAAATAAGAAGAAAACTCAAAATTTAAATGAACTTCTTTTTCAAATTTTAGAAATGATTAGAAACTTTTTTTCTTATTTATGTTTCTTTAAAATTTATTCACCCAGACGAAATTGGATATTAACAACCTATAATTTTTGGAATGTATACAGAAGAAATAGACGAAATAAAGGTATAAAAAAGTTGAGATAGTCTATGGTAACTTAATAAAGTATAATGTGGAGAGGGATTATGAGTATAATGTATACCTTTACGAAATTCAGCGGCACCACCGTGAAATAAACGACGTGACCAGTCGACTAGCCTTGGCCAGGCAACCACCATGCCGCTGAATTTTACTCTCCATATTATATTGTTTTAAGTTACCATAGATTATCTCGACCTTTTTATACTCACCTTTCATCTATTTCTTTTGTGTCCATTCCAAAAAACTGTAGGTGATGTCTTAGCCCATCTTGGTTAGCGTCAAAACATGGAATATGACTATGTTTGGTAATGTTCATGCAACTTTTATTCAAAGATAACAAAATTTAAATTCAATTCAATTATAGTTGGAGAACGCTCCCTTGTTTATTTTGGATTCTCTAAAGGAAAACAAACCATGGATGTGCTCAATTTTGTTTTAGAATTTCAAGCTATTTTCTAGAAAGAAAAAGCAAAAATGAATTGGTTTAAGGACGGGGATGGAAACGCTATCTTTTTTTTTTCATTCTATAGTGAAAAAAAAGAGAGACACAATGCTACTAAAATATATAAAATTTATAGACTTATGGAAGATGAATTGATTTTGGAAGAGCCTAAGCAGATTGAAGACTACATTTGTCTTTCTATAAAGACCTTTACATTGAAGATGTGCACATTCTTGTATCTTTGGACAACAAAAATTCTTTAATTTCAAACTACATTCTTAACTTGGTTAGTGAAGTTGAGAATAGGTTGTTGATTAGGTGTCCTGTTAATGATGATATTAAGCATGTTGTTTTTTTTATCTTAGTGGTGATAGTTTTATGATCCTGATGGCTTTGGTGGCTATTTCTATCATGCTTGCAAAGACATAGTTGGGGATGATATTTGTAATGCTATCAAGTAACTTTTTCTCAAAATTGAGTTTTACTTATGATGAACTCTAATGTGGTTTCTCTTATTCCTAAGTTTTTCAAGACTAAGTTTATTAAAGATTCTAGAACTATTGCAGTTGCCAATTTTAGGTTCAAAATTTTGGCAAATAGATTTGCTCTAATTGCTAGTAGAATCATATCTCTTAGCATTGGTATTAAAAAGGCATTTTGATACTCTTAGATGGAATTTGATTCCACCAAATTTTCACTTCATGGATTCAACAAATTCTGATTTTGCCCACCTTTCTATAAGGGTGAGTGGGAATCTCGTTGATTTCTTCTCCCGTAGTAGAGGGGTTAGGTAGGATGATCCCTTATCCTTGTTCAGCCTTGTTAAAAAGGTTTTAAGTAGAGGAATCTCTCAACTTATCAATACTTATAAAATGCTCCCAATGGATGATGGTCCACAATGTTTTAATTTTCTTTATGTTGATCACATTTTTTGTGTTTTGCATGGCTAATAAAAAAATTAACTAACCTTATGAATTTTCTATATTTGTATGGTTCATCTTCAGGCCAATGGATCAACACTTCTAAGGGTCATTCTTCTTTCTCTGATGCTTCTATTATTTTTAATAGGAGAGTTAAAAATATTCTTACTTGTAATAGAGGGTCTATTCCTTTTGAATTATCTAGGGTGTTTATTTTTATCGGTACTCCTAAGACTTGTTTTCTTCAACCTTTTCCTAATAAGATTAATTAAGTTGACTTCTTGAAAAGGAAAAACTCTTAGTATGATAGTAAGAGTTCAATTGGTTATTTCGGTTGTTGCCAGCTTCCTATCATATAATTTTTAAGTTTATAAATGGCCAACTAATCTCTTTAAAGGGTTGACAAATGAGTTAGGCATTATTGTTAATAGGTCTAAAATACGTAGCTCTAAATATAGGGTTTGCAAGTTCCTAACTTTGAGGTGGAGAATAAAGCACATCTTTTTAGACTAGCATGAGATTTGCATACAACAATATACCTTGTATGTATTGCCATTATGAGAGACAGAAAATACCTATTTATCATTCTTCTTCTATATGACTTGGTATCGATGATTGTTATGACATTGTTTTGGAAAATACTTTTTAGACTGTTGGCATGGATATAATTTTTTGAATGATTTGTAGTGTTTTACTAGATGTATATCTTTGCTTACAGGTGTTCCTTATCATGATATGGTTAAACTATCATCTACTATGGTTGTGTATGAATGGAATGGTAGCTCCTGGATTTTGTCCTCTACTCTTTGTAGCTTACTTGATATTCACATTTTGAATGATCTTGTTATCATTGGTTCTTCTAATCGGATGTTGGAGGATTTTAGTTCACTTAATTAGAAGGCAACAAGACAATTTTTCACTTCTTCTCACAGTTCATGTCATTGGAAATTTGATTTGATCTAATTCCATTCTTCTTGCTAAATCTTTAGTTGTTTGGAAGGTGTTTCACAATAAATTATTTGTTGGCAATGATGTTCAAAAACGGGGTGTTTCTTTGTGTTCTATTTTCCTTGTGTAGGGATTTCAATGTCCTACTATTATTTGTATTTGGTCTTGGCTTCAAGATGTCTTCAATGGTTTTTTAACCTCTTTCTTTAAGTGTATAAGGAGTCCTTTGATTAAGCACATTCAATTAGTAGTTGTTACCTATTCTTATGGATGATTTAGAGGATAAAGAATCATGTTAGATTTCAACAAGTTATTAACATAAATATGGTCATACACGTCATCAAATGGTACATTAGATTGTTAGGTAATGCCTCCACTAAATCTATGCCTAATGATATTAGTGACTTTTCTATTTTAAAGTTGGCTTAGAAAAGTTTCTTCTTCTATTCAAGTTGTTCGGAACTTCCTGGATGTGGGTAGGGTCAAAATTAACATTGATGGTGTTGCTAAAGGTTGTCTTGGTGTTGCTGATTATGTTGTTATCTTCAGAAGTATTCGACGAGGTGAGTATATTGATAACTTCTCTTCTTGGGATTCAAAATTCATTATATGCTAAGATCATAGGAGTTATTCTTGTTATTAACCATTCTTGAATTGCTAGGTATAGACGTATTTGACTTGAATGTGACTCTACTTTGATATGCTAAGCTTTTTTTCCTCTCTTTTGATAGCTTTTTGGTCTTGTAAAGGGAAATGGAAAAAGATTTGTGAAGAGATAAAGTTCAAATATCACATGTCTTTCTTAAAGAAAATCATTCCACTGATAAATTAGCAAATATGAGAATTAAGAATAAAATTAACTTCAAATGGTATTTTGTAATGTCATCTATTATTAGTTTGGATTTTTTCTATAATAGGTCTCGGTTCCTCATATTTTGTTTTGTTTAGTTAGCAATGTGTTGTAATCTCTTGACATGAGTCTGTTGTGATCTCATAATTATGTATCTCATTTCTTTTCTTTTTATAATATGATTTATGTGAGATGATTAATAAATTTTGAAATGTCAATCTAACAAAGATGTCAAAGTTTATAGTAATGTTTAATGAGTTTTATAATATATATATATATATATATATATATATATATATATATATATATATATATATATATATATATATCTTTTGGCATTTGTGATATAAAAAGCATGTGCTTAATTAGTTCAATTATGTGATATAGAAGAGGAAATGTGTAAAAATTTTAAAACATACATTATCAAAAACAAAATACTAACTAGTATAGTAGTTGCAAGCTATGAAGCTCGGACACGGGAATAATTACCCGCTTCCACGCTTCGACACACGTCTGACACCAATACGTGACGGGAGCGGCAACGACACCACTCGGACACCGTCCTCTCCGCCGGACACGGTCAACGATCTTAGACATGCATTCAAGACATGGTTAACCATTATGGGACACACATTTTTTACCAAAATCTACCCGTAAATGGTAACAAAATATTTATAAATTAAAAAACAAATATATTCAAATCTGAAAATTGTATCGTATAAAATATTTTGATTCCTTAAATTACTCTGAAAATTAGTATAAATGTTAGAAGACACAATAGAAATGAATAAAAAAGCAAAAGAGGAAAAACAAAAGAAGAAGAGTTGCTTGGAGACGATTGCTCGAGTGGAGGAAGCTTCATCTGGGTAGTTCGACATTGTGGAAGAAGAGCTGTCTGTGGAAGACGGAAGGTGGAAGAGGAGTTGTGGAAGGGTCTGGAAGGAGCTGAAGAGTTTGGGAAGGTGGAAGACGAGTTGTGGAAGATTCTGGAAGGAGCTGAAAAGTTTGGAAAGAGAAAGGGTAACTTTATTTTCAATGTTTTTTTATTATTTTTTTCATTTTTTAATTTTGATTATAAATTCGTACCTGAGTGAAAATAATATTGACGTTGAAATTGATTATAAAAGCCTACTGCAAAGATAAAATGCAATAAATCACTGATAATTGTTAAATGGCACGTTATCTACCTTTGCTTTCATTTTACTTGGATTCCCTGGATAATTAAGTAACCAATTTGCAAGTATTTTGTTTTTCGTTTTATTTCCAGTTTGCTTTTATTTTTCTCCAATGAGACCACGCACCTATCAAAAGAAAATTAGTTTTTTAATTTATATTTGACCCAATTTATGATTTAATAAAAAAGTTTCTTTCATACTGAAATCTACCTACGAAATTATATTTTATGATTTATATTATTGATTATTAATAATTATATTTATAAAATTTATTATATAATACCAGTTTTCTAATAATTATTATGTTTTATTTATATTTAAAATTTGAATTATATTTTGTAAGGAAATTAAGATGAATAATCAAGCTATGGAACAAGAAGATGAAACAAAACCTTTGTGGAGACATGTTTCAAAACTGAGAAAAACTTCTGGTGGAGGCAATAATCTAATCAAATGCAGTTTATGTGATTTTTCATTCAATGGATCTTACACTAGAGTGAGAGCTCATTTATTACAACTTAAGGGAGAAGGAGTTAGAAGTTGTCCAAAAGTAAGTTCGTCAAAACTTGTTGAATTTATTGAAAATAGAGATGTCAAAGAAAAGAAAGGTCCCTCTACTACCTGTATCTCATGAACGAAATCAGACAAAGAAGGATCTAAGGAGATTAAAAGGTCCTTTGGAGTCTTCTTTCAATATTCAAGCTAGAGATACTCTCGATTATGAAATTGTGAGAATGTTTTATGCTTCAAGTTTATCATTTAATTTAGCAAGAAGTCCTTATTATAGAAGTGCATTTTCTTATGCAGCTAATACATCTAACCTTAGTGGATATGTGTCACCATCATATAATAAATTAAGAGGTCATTTACTTGCAAAAGAGAGAATTCATGTAGAAAACCTTTTGGAACCTATAAGAAATTCATGGAAACATAAAGAGGTTACAATTGTTAGTGATGGGTGGAGTGATCCCCAAAAAAAGCCACTTATAAATTTTATAATTGTCACTAATACTGGACCAATATTTTTAAAGTCAATAAATGCATCTGATGAGATAAAAGACAAAGATTTTATTGCTAGACACATGAGAGATGTAGTTATAGAAGTTGGGCCAGATAATGTGGTACAAATTATAACTGATAATGCAGCTGTATGTAAGGCCGCGGGTATGCTTATAGAATTGGAATTTTCTTCAATTTATTGAACTCCTTGTGTAGTTCACACCTTAAATCTTGCATTGAAAAATATTTGTGCAGCAAAAAATACGGAAAAGAATAGTGTTGTTTATGATCAATGTATTTGGATCTCACAAATTGCTAATGATGCTACATTTATTAAAAATTTTATTGTTGGGCATTCTATGAGAACATCAATGTTAATAGGTTCAACTCATTAAAGCTGCTTTCTGTTACTCAAACAAGATTTGCTTCAACTATAGTCATGCTAAAAAGGTTTAAAAATTTGAAAAAATGACTTCAAAGAGATGGTTATTAGTGATGAATGGTCTTCTTACAAAGAAGATGATGTCGCTACGGCACAATCAGTGAAAGAATTTTTGTTGGATGATAATTGGTGGATGAAGGTTGATTACATCCTTGCTTTTACTGTCCCTATTTATGATGTTCTTAGAGAAACAGATACAGATATGGCTACTCTTCACTTAGTATATGAAATGTAGGATTTAATGATTGAAAAGGTGAGAAAGGTCATATTCGAACATGAAGGAAAGACAGAAGTTGAACATTCATCATTTTTCGAGATAGTAACTCAATATGAATTTATCATTGGACCAAGAGTAGCACAACCTCTTCATTGTCTTGCTCATTCTTTAAATCCAAGATAATGTTAAATTATTTTATGATTATTTTTGTTGTGTTTATCTTATTTCTAACATTATAAATTTATAATATTATGTTAATTTATTTATTTTTATATTTATAATGTTGTAGATATTATAGTGATGAATGGTTAAGTAAAGATTCACAAAGAATTGCTTCATATCAGGATGACGAACTTACTCATGAGAGGAAGAAATGTTTTATGAGGTACTTTGATGATCTAGATGTAAGGAGACAAGTCAATATAGAATTTGCAAACTTTTCAAATGAAGGTGAAGAATTTTCAAATGAAGGTGAAGAATTTCACAATGTTGACTCTTTAAGAGATAGAGGTAAAATGGATGTAAAAATATGGTGGACTGTTCATGGAGCTCGTGCACCAATACTTCAGAAAATAGCTCTTAAGCTACTTGCACAACCATGTTCTTCTTCTTGTTGTGAAAGGAATTGGAGTACCTACTCTTTTATACATTCTTTGAAAAGAAATAAGATGACACCTAAAAGGGCATAAGATCTAGTTTATATCCATAATAATCTTCGTCTTCTCTTAAGAAACTCCTCAAAATACAAAGAAGAGAAAATTAAAATGTGGAATATTGCAGGAGATGACTTATCATTGAATGATAATAGAATTCTTGAAATTGTCAGCTTATCTCTTAATGAACCAAAATTAGAAAATATATTTTTCAATAAAGATTAAATATAAAAGTTATATCTTTTGTTAGACTTTTTTATAGAAGTTTTTTTTTTATTTTTTTCACATTATAAACTATATAAATAAATTTTAATAAATTCATATATATATATATATATATATATATATATTAATTTAGTTTTATCTACGTGTCCGTATCCATATCGTATCTGTGTCCGTATGTGGGCTTCATAGGTTGCAAGTCTTCCAGTTTTAGTGTTAATCTATATAAAATAAGACATCTAACAATACAGCAGCCTCCAAAACCACATAATTATGTCCGTTTAAATAAGTAATAAATAATTCCTGAGGACTTTCAACCACTTCATATTTTCAAGCAATATTTTATACCCTATAGTTTCTGCAAGAGTGCAGTAGAGATCTTTTTTTCTCTTCCGAAAGAGGACAAGTCAACCCCAGAATCTTCAATTTTGTTCTTCAACCTCATCACCGGTTCCTTCAAAACTGCTTTCTGTTGAGCTTCCCCTGCTGCTCAAATTTTGTAAACCAGAGTAATGGCCTCATCATTCCGATGAGCTTCAAAATAGAAGCTTTTAGGGATTAGCGTGACTAGAAGGAAAAATGCAGATTTTATTATGAGATCCTTCTCCAGATTAGTATTAAGGGTAGATTATGTACAACTTAGGGCAAATTGAGAGTGCTTACTATACCAGTAAACAATACAACAGCCCTTTGGCCCTCCAACCAACCTCCTATTCATTCTACTAGTCACAGTTTAGTTAGTTACAAATGTACTGAGTTAGTTCCAAATGTACTGAGTTAGTTCCAAATGTATCTGATCCCTATCTCTACTCTTTTGTCACAGTGCCATTTCGTCAGTTATAGAAACGGCTTGGAAGGAACATAGAATGGTCAGAATCTCTTCGTGCCTGGAGTCTATAATATCTTTAAGTCCATCTCATAACTTTGTAAAAATCGTTGCCAAGCAAAAACATACATGCAGCATCCACAATAACAACCATTACCAGGTTGATTCTGTTTATATGTTTTCTAGTCATAACGATTCCCTTTTTCCATTATCAGAATGCTTGACTTACACTTTCAAAGGAAGGTTGGGCAGAAAGAGCAGTCAAAAGGCAAAGGTTGCATTGCAACAAACGTGGATCACGTCCCTTTGGTAAAAGTACTTTGCACCAAGAGCCCAACAATCGTTGCCAGCAGAAACATACATGCAACATCCACAATAACCATTACCAGGTTGATTAGATTGATGTTATTATAAAACTATTCTTTTTTCCATCATCAGAATGCTTCTCAAGTACACAAATATCTCATGGAGTTTTCACTCTCTCATCTGATCCAACTTCAAGATTCCTCAGGAATGGGATCCCCTTGTTGTTCATTGAAATTAATATTTCTTTAGCTTTGCTTTCCTTTCCAGCAGATTTGTAAAAATGCACCGCTGCACTCATGATGAACCTGTCTCCTTTTGTTGATTCACGTATATTTTCATAAAACTTAATTCCTTCATCCACATATCCACATTTCAGGTAACCATTTAGCATTGTACGGTGACATACTAGATCAGGAACTAAACCAAAAGTTGATAGCTCCTCATAAACCCTCTCGGCTTCCTCAATCAACCCAGCTTTTGTGAAAGCGTGGAGTAAAATATTAAAATGGACACAAGACGGTGGAATGCCTTTACTCTGCATAGCATGTAAAGTTTCCTCGGCTTTATGATAATTCCTGTTCCTTGTGTGCCCTTGGACAAGGGAAAGATACGTGAAAGAATCAGGCAAACAACCTTGCCTCTGCATGGCCTGGAAAATTTTATCTGTTTCCTGAAGATCTCCAGCATTAGCATATACATTGATCATGATATTGTAACTTACCTGCATTCGAAGCAGAGGCAGAGAATTAGCACTAAACTATATGATGTTTGAAATGCAAAATATTCCTTGTTGCACAACCAATGAACTACAAATAACCATTACCAGCATCTGACTACAATCCACATATTAATTGTACTTGGAGTTTCTTTAGAGCAAGATATAACTTAATAAGCAAAATTATCATAAACAAAAAATAAAAAATTGACAAGGACTTGGCATTTTGGGATGACAATCTGGTTAAAAAATCAAATTTACCTTTCCAGGCTTTATACCTTCTTCCTGCATTTTACTGAACAACTTGGAAGCTTCAACAATCATACCTACAAAATTAAATAATTAGGATTGTGAAACCCTAGGAGATACCAAACATGAAGTAAATAAAATAATAATCATATAGATTTGAGAATATCGAGCTGTTAATCTCATCATGTTTGAGCTCTCCATTTTATATTGAATCATGCATTCGTATCAGATACTAGTGAAGAAGAATTATGCACATGAATTCTAGCCAGATACAACGTTCCATTCATAATTATCAGAATTCATCTAGGTTAAGGTTAAAAGATCAAATACCAGCTTTCCCATAATAGCCAATCAAATTCATGTATGTTTTTTCATCCAGGGGGACGCCAAATGAGCTAGCTTTGTTGAACATCTCCAATGCTCTATCCAACTTCTGATCTTGTCCATAGACACTGCATCATCAGTTTCACATTTTGTCTAAAAAAACAGTAACCGAAAGGATAGACATGAAGCTTCTAAATCAAAAACAGGCCTATCAAAACTATAACCTTATCATTGTGTTGAATGTTTCAATCGATGGAGCAACACCAGAGGAATTCATGCGGTCAAAAATACTGGATGCAAATTGCAATTTGCCTGCAACACCAAAAAAATAAACATACATATATAAGCAAGTCTCCAGTTTCATTTTAACTTTCCTATTCATGCAGGATGCTTGATATCAACCTGCTTCAAGCATAGCCTTGATAAAGGTATTGTAAGCCACAGTGTCAAGCTCCAGGTTGTCTTTAAGACTGCTGTGGATAAAATTCTCAGCCTCCTGATGTTTTCCTGGAAAAGAACTAGGCATGAAATTATCTACCAGATGCCAAATAAAATAGTGTGTCACTTCCACATTTTCTGAAAATAACAGATAAGTATGAATTTTTTACAATTCCATGCTATAGCAGACATCTTAAAAATAACATCTAATTCTCATGCACTTAATGCAGTAGGAGGCCAGTATCCCCGTAAAGTTTTGAAACAATTGAAGTACTGTGGGAATTGCTGAAAGGAAGCCAATTAAATTTGAAAACACAATTTCGGTCAACAAGGGAAGCAATCTTTAACTTTTGTGGATAAAAGAAGAAATTCACAGTGCACTTGATTCGAGGAAAACGAAGGGGAGAGAAAATGAAGGGGAAAAATCCTTTCCTACCACTTTTGTCTCTTGTCATATAGGGGAGATGTGCAGGGGAGGGCAAAGTGATCTATAATTTTGGAACGTCCAGCAAAAACTATCCTTGAGATTTTATTTAACCTCCTTTTCCCTCTAATATTGCTGTCAATTTTGGTCCCATCCACTCAAACCCTCTGCTCCTGCCCCCTCCTTTGAACCAAAGGCATTGTAAGATAAAAGGATAAGAGTGATTGGAAAATAAGATATCCTACAAACAAAAACTCAACCAAAAGAGAAAAAATAAAATCAATAAAGGAAAGCTACCCAGTCCGTAAACATATTTATGAGTAAAACCCCTCTAAAAATACCATGATCCTTAATTGGGTAAAAGCCAAATGGTCACTCATTAAGCTTTTCCTAATGAAACATGAATCAAGTTCCAATCATATGTATCAAACAACAGCATAGGCAGCAGATCACCAAAAAACTTCCTGGTTCTACCAGAACCAGCAAAACTGATCATACAAGACTGGCCCAAGCACCTAGGACATTCCCAACGCACTCAGAAGATACCAAACAAATGATTTCCATCAAGAAACAGATACAGGAGAATGCAAAAACATATAGACCAAGCTTGCATCATACATAACAAATATAACAGACGAAATAGCCTCATGCACCCTACAACATGTCACTCATTAATTTTATTAAGCTCGCCTGTCCAGATAAAGGAATTTGTGTTAAGAGGGGATGAGTGCATGATTAAAATGATCTTCGTTAGTATTAGTTAATAGAGAATAAAAATAGTTTGTAATTTATAGAAGACGTCGTTAATTGTTTAAGTAGTCGAATTAAGGAGAGAAAAAGAAAATGGGTAGAGTTGAAGAAGGAAAAGACTGGAAGATGGAAGAAGAAGACTTTCTAGAACATCTTCCTTCTATAGGAGTCATGATGATGAAAAAGACTTGTTGACTCAAAGGCATAAAAGACCAGGAGGGTACGACTCATTTCCCTCAAAGCTGACTGAGCCTCACATCAAGATACCAAAGTTTTGTGGAGATAGTGATCCCAAAAAGCACACGGAGTGGGAAGGAAAAGTTGAACAATTTTTTCATATATATGATTGAGAAGGGACCCATGTGGTCCAATTAGTTTCTTTAGGATTTAAGAACTATGTCATGAAGTGGGACAAAACTTCTATGACTCAAGGCTAAGCAAGAGAATGCCTATAAACTCTTGGGATGAATTAAGTCATGCGTGCATTTAAGATTTGTTCCCTCTTACTATAAGAAGGAATTACACTTGAAGCTCCAACGGCTTCACACACAGTATAGATGAGTATTTTAAAGACACAGAAACTACCATGTTCAAAGCCCTGTGCAAAATTGCTACAGTATTTCATAGCACTTTGCTAATAAACAAATTATAGATTGTAAAACAATTATTTTGTTGCAAGAATCAAGTTGATTCATGGGTCACACTCAAGTTAGCCAATTTACTTTTCCAGGGCCATACCTCCATTGGTCAAAGAATTTACGGCAATGCTCATTCCAACAGCGCCCAAATCATGTCCTGCCTCAGTCACTTGCTTGTATAGCAAATATGCTTTCTCTTGTTTACCACATTTAGCATATGCATTGATCATAGAGTTATACAGCAGTTTACTAAATGAGGAGGGATTTACATATTCTGCAAAGATATCTTCAGCTTGTTTCAGCATTTGTTGTTTGCCATAATGGTTAATTAGAGAAGCTACAGTGGCTTCTTCCATTCTGCAGCCAAGCTTAATTAATTGATGATTAAGCAATTCTGCTTTACTGATTTCTCCTGGAAAAAGAAAACTTTATGTTGAAAATGGAAATTTCAAAAAAAGATATCAAAGAATGTGGTATACGATCAATTTTATATAGACATACCTTCTTTAGACAAGTTCATGATGAGCTGACTAACAACTTTTGATCCCCCAGAAGCATAACCAAGCAACAGTTTCAGTAATAATTTTGTCTTGCTGAAGTTGTCATTTGTCAGAAATAAACTGAGCATCAGGCCAAGAGCTGTAGTGTCAAATTTATTAATGGGCTCAATGGCCACAAGTTCATCATCAGATTGTGCGTCCCCCTTATGTTCACAGAGAATCCAATAAAATGTCTTGAAGAATTTATCACTTCGAAGAGATTCATTAGTAACCATCTGATATGTCAACTGCTCGGCTTCTGGCAGCATTCCCTCCTTACAATAAACCCTCATAACTGATCTATAAAGCTCCTTGTCAAAATGCGTCTCATCCTCCCTTATTTGGATAATGAACTCCTTGGCCTTATTCATCAAATTAAGCCCCACATACAAACTGAGCATATCATTACAAGAACCAGCATCAGGTGGACCTGTTTTGGAGAGAGCTAAAAGTGATCCTTCCGCAGATACTACATCTTCTTTCATCACATAGCACTGCAGCAGCACAATATAAGCAAATCGAGAGAACCATAGGTTGCGAGACTTCATGAGTTCAATAACTTGTAAGGCTTTGTCTACATTTCCTGAACTAAGATGGACTTGAGCCATTGCCAAATATGTTTTCTCACTGGTGAGTTGACCACGCTGATTTGTCTCTTCAAATGTTTTTTCAGCATCCTCATATAAGCCAAGTTTTCCATAAATTCTTATAAGCAAACCATAGATGACTTCATCAGCGGCAATTTTGCTGCTTACCATTTGTGAAAAAAGGGACAGGGCTCTAGAGTAGTCCTCATATTTGTAATATAAAGATAAAAGTGAAGCACAAGTGTAATTACTAGGAACTATTCCTTGAAAAATCATATCCTCATACAGTCTTTGCACTTCATCTCTGTTGCCACTTTTAGCACTTAAATTTATAAGCAGATTATAAGTTACCTCCTCAGGAACAACTCCATTATTCCTCATCTCATCAAAAGCCATGAAAGCATCTTCATGCAGCCCTTCTTTGACAAGTGAGCTGATGGATACGGTATAAGTAAAACTATTAGGTATCACCCCTTTTTCCACCATATCCTTCCACATCTGTACAACCTCTCTATGGAGTGATTTCTTTTGCAAAGAAGACATCATAAAGTTGAAGACAGCAACAGATAGAACTGTTCCCCTTTCTTTTACAGCAGAATAAAAAGACAGCATAGCCTTGTGGCGTCCCCATCTGGCATACGAACAAAGCATGGTACCACAAGCAACTTCATCTGGCTCACAATCCACATCAAGCATCTCCAAGAAGATCTCTTCTGCCAGTTTCAGCTTTCCAACTTGCCCATATAAGCGCAATACTATTGTGTAGACAATTACACTTGGTCTGTAGCTCAGCTGTTGAGGCACCAGACTATCAATTCACTGTATCAATCTCTATACTTCGGAGTAAAACAGCAATATAAAATGAAATAATCATGCCATATACGACCACAAGGTTCACAAATATTTTCATAAAAAATCTAACCTTATTTTGAGGATTTTTAAAAAAAAAAATTAACAACACTCTATCCTTCACTATATTATCATTTTTCAAATTTAGTACCCCAATTTTTTTCTGTCAGATTTGGTTCTAACAATTTTAATCTTGTAATTTTTGTCTATCTGTTAATTTACATCCAATATTAAATGGAAAAGTCGATGTGTCAGTAGAGTGATGAGGTGGATGTGTAGTATAATGTCACACCAGCATTTCCTTTAAATATAGAAATCAAGTTAATATATGGATTAAAATTGCACTATTAAAATAATGGTTGGCCAAATTACAAAAAACAAATACAGAGACCAACTTCGATCAAACAAAAGATGGAGGCACCAAATTCCAAACCAAAAAAACAACTAAGCCTATTGATAAAATGAACATAAACATAAATGAATTTGAAAACCAAGTGACTCAGAAACTCTGATGCATAGATAATCCCGTAAATAAGGAATCAACCCAGCTAACATAGTAGGGAAAACATCTTGACATGGTGTCATACCACCCTATCACAAAGAATGTGCATCACAGAGATTATTAAGGGATCACAATCCACATACTATGAGTAATGATACGTAACCAACAAATTTTTACAATCACTTTACAACTACTATTTTACCCTTCATCCTTTTTGTTTCTTCATAAATAAAAAATACAACTTTATTTTCCTATGAAGTAATAATAGCAACCTATTCTCAATGCATTCTTCAATCTTTCTTCTTTACTTTTAAGTTTCAATTTTTTTAATAAAACAATTTTTTTTTCTAAAATACTAACTTCAAACCAAGCATGTCAATAAGAATAAAATTGTTTATCATAACATCCCATGGGATATCGTTAGGGAATACAAAATGATACCCACGGTTTTGTTATTAGATGAGAGTTTACACTTTCAGTGTATAGCCTATTTTCTCCAATTTATTAACAAAGAATAATAAGATTGAAGTGAAGAGAAAGAGGAACCTGCAATTTCATCCAAGAAAAGAAGTCTCTGACTTGCCTCCACCCCCTTTGCTCCTTGAGCACGACGCACATCTCCTTGAAGCTGAGTTTTCCGACAAAGGAAGCCATCTCCATCCTCATGTCGTAGTCGCCGTCAACTTTCTGGGAGAGAGAGCGCACTTTCTTTATTGCGGCCACCACGTGCTTGCCGTAGAGGTGACCGTTGCGGTCGTCCTGCAAGTACTGGACCATCTGTTCGGGGGACCTCTTTATCCACCTCGGGGTCTGCGCCTGCGGGCCCTGGTTCCGCCGCAGAATGCTCTGGTACGCCGCCTTCTTCTTTATAATGCGCCGCGCGTTGTCGTCCGACAGAGGCGTCTTCGGATTCCTTGTTCGCGGCTTCGGGCGCGTGGGGTCGCCAAAACTCGGGGACCATGGGTCGCGGTGGATGGAGCAGCGAATGAGAACGGGAGAGGGTCTCTTCTTCTTTGTCTTGGCCACAAGGGAATGGGGTTTGGAAGGTGGAGTCGAGTAGAGGAAAGGAGATTTCAAAAACTCCATTATTGTGCAGCTCCCACAGACGCTTAACCTCACATTCAAAATCTGGAGATATATATATATATATATATAATCTTAAAATGTAATCTATTTATTTATGTTCCCTTTGTCAATTTTAGTTTCTTTTAATTTCATTGACTTAGAATATCTTGTAAACCTTTCCTTCAGGATATATACCAATACAATTAATAAATATAAATCAATATGTAATAATTTAATATTTTCTTCTCCATTCATTATGTTAATATTTAAGGAACTATAATAGTTTATTATTATTATTATTAATCTATATATATATATATATATATGCTATAAGTTATTTTTTAGTATAAAACAATTATTATATGAATAAGCCATTATATATGATAAGTTTCTATATTAATGGTTGGGTTAGTATATTTCATTTTTTAGAAATAAATTATTTCTATTATCATACGTAACATTCGACTAATTTTATGTGCATTCATTTTCTTATGACAGTGAAAAATAAAATATAATTAGAAAGTAATTATTATAATAATATTAATAAAAAATATTATTAAATTGTAAAAATTATTTAAAAATAATTGCAAAAATATTTTTATCAATTTTATATTTATAGTTATATAATAAGAACACTAGTAAATTTCTATCAAAATAAAAAAGTAAAATTATAATAAAATATGTATAAAAAATAATTATGAATTTTTTTATTTTTATTTTAAAAAATGTTGTAATAATTTTACAATAAAAACACTTTTAATAAAATTTTTTTATAGCAGAAAATAAAAGGACGGTTAATAAATATAAAAATACAAAATAAAAAAAATTGAAGATAAAATAACAATTACCAAATTCAATCCTTATTATTAATTGTTATAGATAGTTACACATTCATTAATACTATTTAAATTTATAATAAATAAAATTACCATAAAAAAAATTTATAGGTAAAAAATATTTCATAAGTTTAAATTCGAAAACTTTTGTTTAGATTCAACAATTTAAGTGATAATTTAATTAAAGTTTAATTAAAAATAAAATAAAATATCCAATAATTTTATTATGAAAAAGATTTAATACACTTTTATAAATCTAAATTTATTTAATTGTAAATATTTAAGTTTAATATATTTGAAATAATATGTTAGTTTTAAAAGTTTAACATAGTTTATAAAAATTTTGCAAAGCCAGTTAGAAATTAGCTAATTCATAAATTTTCTAAAACACTTTTAAAATAATGTGATTTTCATGAAATAAGTAATACAGGCAAGCAACAGAAAATATACTAAAGTCTTGTTTTATATTGACTTACTCTACTTTATTTTCATTGTACAAAACTTTTAAGGGTTTTATTATAATAAAAATATTACAAGAAGTTATTATCTCTAACTTTATTTGAGATACATAACATAAATATTATTTAACAATAAACTACTTTTAACTTTCACTAGTATTCTAAAATAGTCACTTTTAACTTACAATGGTGTTTGTTAAAGAAGGTTTTCTACTCTAAAAAAGATAAAATTATCCTTTAATTTAGATAACTTCACTAAAGAAGTTCACATACTAATATAACATAAGCATTTGGAAATATTCATGTAAAGTATATACACGATTGATTCACATAAGTTTGGTAGTTAGCTAGATCAATTAATTAGTTAGTAAATATGTTAATTGACATTTTTTATCACATGGCACATAATTTTATATTTTTCTATTTTCTCCTTTATTTTAAGACATATATGGATTATATAAGACTAGACCGTTTGTCTAATATGTCATCCAAGGGTTTTCATGGAAACCAAATTAGGTTAGCATGAAATATCAAAGAAAAACCATTCAAGCTTCAAAATACAAGAAGAGGTTAAGACAAGCTAAGTTTTTAAGACTTGGCTTCATGACTTGTTTCTTGGTTAGCATTATGTTTCGACGGGCTATAGGATGTATAGGTATATGTGTAGATGATAAGTGTTTAATTTAGTTGTTTTGATCTTGATTTAGATACTTGAAATGGTGCCAATAGGGATAATTTTAGCAAATCAAACTTATAATCAACCTAGAATCTTGAAAATGATTGGAAAAGAAAGAGTTGATGAACTTTGTCCAAATTTTGCAGGAATTTTGAATGTAGTTGAGCGAATTAAGACCTAACACAAGCCATTCGTTGAACGCATGATATGGACACTCAGCGAAATCAAGGCAGAGAGTGACCCAAATGTGTGCTTAAAGTGTTGAGTAGAGCTTATGTTTGCTAAGAGGATTTAGTCCAAAGAATGACCCTTTTAAAGCATATAATCAACTGAACGAAATCTTAAAACGTTGAGCAAAAAGAATATCTCAAGATGAAGGAAGATCATATGTTAAGCGATTTGTGGAGTGGCTAAATGTGGAGGAAACCTCTATGTGAAAAAACCTCATTTGTTGAGTGTTAAGACTTGAAGTTGAGCGCATGGATTACAGAGAAACACAGTAACTTAACTTTATAAATAGTCTAACTTGTAATTAAAAAGAGAGCTCGCACTAGAGGCATTTCTTAGAGTTGTATCACTTATATACATTATAGAGTGCTTACATTGTTGTATCCTAATATCATGAATAACTAATTTTATATCGGGATTGGTTAGTTCTATAACTTTTTTGTACATTCTTCTTTATATATATTTATGATATGTTCTTACATGATTGAGTTTTGTGCTATAATACTTTACTTGTAATTGTTATTGAAAATGGTCTTAGGGATTGAAAGATATTCGAAAATACATTATATTTTCTAAACCAAATTCATTCAACCAAAGATTACAACCACTAGGAACAGAGTGTGGTCATTGACTATATTGTTCTAGTAAATTAATTTGTAATGCTGGGAACAAAAGATCACTCATACATTGCATGTATGAATAGGGAGTTCATAATTGTTTCATTTTTATTCAATCCCAATGTTTAATCTTAATAGAACTATTGCACTTTGTCTATTCATTAACTTATTTAACTTATTTGCTTCACATTTTTTGTTTATTTACATTTCAATATGGAAATCACTACTTATATTAATGTCATTCTTTACAAAAGATACAATAATTGTCTAAAGACTTTATAATCCCTGAGGATATGACAATCCTTCTTTGAATTGTACTACAATTGACTCGGTCCACTTGTCAAGAATAACAACTCGTAGACTAACTAAGGATGGTTCTCAGAGGGTTTTAAGAGTCTTGGATAGGATCTTGGAGAGGCTAAGCAGAAGCTTAATGTGTTTTATGCTTCTTCTCTTAGTACGGGCAACTTCAACTTTTCCTTAAATTTTAGGGAAAAAGAAGGGACATAAAGCATTAATAAGCTTTTAAAAGCTAGAGATGGTTACTTTTGTAGGTACATGATCCGTAACAATTTCTAAATTGGGTGCTATTGATCTTTAAGGAAATGATGTTGTGAAGCTGCAACTGTTGTTATATTTGATGAATATACTCTTAAAGAAGCTTTGAAAATTAAAGACTTAGTTTTGTGTAGGGTGTGTACTGTGTCCTTCTTTGATTTGTATCTCTTTTCTCTTAGACTATGTTAATCTTGATAAATGCTTAAGAAAGCTTATTTAAATCTTTGTTACAACTTTTTATAAAAAAATAATTTTAATTGGTTAAAAGATAGTTTAATCCACTAAAATGTTTATCTGAAATCCTAAAAGACTGTAGTGAATATTTTAATCAATTACATTATTGATTTAACCGATTGATATTACTTAAAACTACAAGTAGTTCTAGGAGGATATTTTAATTTGTCAAAATGAGCTTTTAATAAATTGAAATTTCTTGAGTTTTCATAAGGATCTTTATCAATATATTTTAACAAATTGAAGTAATGATTTAATTCATTCTTTTCAATAGTAAGTGAAATCAATAAATGAAAACACAATTTTAATCGATTAAAATTGATAGGATAAATTCTATATAATTATCATTTTCAAACTTTTCTCAAGATGTTTTTTTAGGTCCAAGACTTTAAAACATCTTACATTTGAGATAGTTATTATTCTAAGTCCAAAAGTGTTCTTTTGGAGCTTTCTTTTTGTGTTCTTAAGATCAGTCTCTTTGGTTAGAGGATTTTCGCTTGAGTTTTTTAGATCTAGTTTGATCTTGTTGTAATCAGGTGATATTATTCTTTTGTTTAGTTTTATTTTATGGTGTTTGGCCTTGAGTAGATAAGATTTACAATTGTGGTTCTAAAACAGGGTGCCATAGGGGTTAAAGAACACTCATATGGGTTCAAGAGTAGTGTTCTTGGTGTATCTTGTACTTATAAATAATTGCTTTAGTGATTGGCTTCGCTTGTTCAGATAAGCAACTGGATGTAACTCTCGTTTAAGAGTGAACCAATATAAAAATTATTGTGTAATATTATTTTCCTTATTTCTTTATTTTTGAGTTTGAATGTAACTTGTTTAGTTTTTAACTGAGTTTTTAATATGTTAATTTTGTACCAAATTCGCTTTAATCGATTAATTCTTCAAGTAATTCATTATAATTAGTTTTGTCAACTTCTTTTTTCTAAAAATTGGTATCTAGAGTTGATTCTCTTAAAATAATCAAGATTTGGTCTTATTTTCAAAATAATGACTAAGAACAAGTTGCCTTTGGGTGAGGGTTCTTCTATCAATAGACCACCAATGTTTGGAGGTGTCAACTATTAGTTTTGGAATGATAGAATGGAGATCTTTTATTCAATCAATCGATAGAAGGACCTAGGATGCAATTGTAAGTGGACCTTTTGTGCCTAAACACATTATTAACAATTAATACTTTTTGACAAAGCTTGGTCTGAATGCTCTAAAACTGAGAATAAGAAAGCTTATGACCAAAAACATAATTACTTTTACTTTGGCTTGACAAGGTTTTCAAGGTCTATCTATGTACTTCTACTAAGGAGGTGTGAGACATCTTAGATGTTATACATGAAAGAACTTTGTATGTGAAAAGGGTTGGGAAACATGCCTTGATTCAAGAGTATGGCTCTTCAGAATGCAACAATGAGAGACCACAATAGATGTACAAAAACAATTTACATATATTGCAAATCATCTAATGAGTCCAGGGAAGGTGTTTGATAAGGAGGAGTTGAACATCAAAGTTCTAAAATGTCTTGACAAAAGCTGGTAGTCTAAAGTTACTACAATTTTAGAATCCAAAGATTTGTCAACCTTGACCACTACATCACTTTACAATAAGTTAAAGGAACATGAGCTGGAAATTAATCAGTTAAATAAGCAAGAGAGCAATCACAAGAAGGTTAAGAGTATTACACTTAGGAATGATATTAAAAAAAAAGGAAAGCTAGTGAGAATGAACATGATGAATGTAGTAATTTAGAAACATTGAACTTGTTAACCAGGAAATTTGAGATATTTCTGAAAAAGAAGAACAAAGACAAGAATCTTTCATATAAAAGGTACAATTTTCAAAAAGCCTAAATCTAGTTATTCAAGCTTTACATGTTTTGGTTATGATAAACAAGGATATATCAAAATTAAATGTCTAAATGTTCAAATTAAGGAAAAGGTTTCACATGAAAAAGTGAGAAGAATACCAAAATAAGAAGAGCATACATAGCCTGTGATGACAATGATGAGACACATCATCTAGTGTTTCATCAAAAAAAGGTAAAAAAGCAAATCTATATTTAATAGTTGGTTATGAATCACCAATCACCAATATAAGTTCTAACTTGACTTTTTTCTCAATAGAAAAAATTATAATCAGTTATTAAATGGTTTTAAAGAAACTCATGAAAAAGCTAACAAATAACACTTTCCAACAATAGATTTAAGGATTTGAATAATTGACTAAAAAATAAAATCACTAAACTGTAGGAAGAATTATATATATATATATATATATATATATATATATATATATATATATATAAAACAAACATTTTT
>Ga0209489_105108_pt1 | contig 23292 bp, 8 predicted proteins | sample SiratrowhiteBW_FD_187527 | JGI IMG/M metagenome (GOLD analysis project Ga0209489, IMG submission 187527) | Root nodule microbial communities of legume samples collected from California, USA - Siratro white BW (SPAdes) (version 2) | ecosystem: Host-associated > Plants > Roots > Nodule | place: USA...
TATATATATATATATATCAGAATCCACTACTTAAAGTGAGGCTAAAGAATGGAAGTGTGAATTTTCTTTGATGAAATTTAGGATGTGTGTGATTTCTATTTTCAAAACGTGCAACTATACAAAGTAACTTCTTGTCAGGTTTATAACCTATAAGAGGTTCGGCAGAAGGAAAAGTGAAATTCCATGTTTTCAATTTGTTGAGTACTTTGAGGACTAACACGTTATTGTTAATTGTGTTTCAAGCAAGTAAGGATCAAGTAAAATACTGATTTGACTTATCAAGGTTAATTGTGTGGAAAAAAATGGTGAAAGAAGACCATCATTGTCATATTGGGATAGAAACTAACTAATCAATTTGCCTTAGTTGCTTTACTCGGCCCCAACATGACATAATATTATTTCTTTATGATGCAGAATGCTCAACTGTTTTTCTCGAGTTAGGACTTCTCTGTTTACTCTGTGGAAGACTTTGCCTTATGCTTGCTTGCCTTTTTTATTTTTTTCTGATATGCTCTTTTAGTCACATGAATGCTTTTCCTTGCACAGATTCTGCTAGCACCTGTTGTTTCATGAGTAAATCATGTTGAAGCAATTACCCAAGAGAAATCATAGGACAAAAGGCTTCAAGGCAAAACAAGGTTTTAAAATATTTGCTTTGATTGTTGTTGGCGTATGGTTGCTTTACCAACTCAAACAATACTCACGTGATAAGAAGCTGTCTGAGGAAACCTCTGCAAAAATATTTGAAAATGTGAAGGCTGCTTCTGAAACTCGAAAGCTTGGAAGAAAAGGGTTGCAGCCACTATCAAATGGTAAAGTGTTCGAATTGATGGAGGATACAGAAGAAAACGAACATGAAAGGGATGATATTGGACATGATGGAGAAAGAATTGAAGAGGAAGAATCTGAGGAAGTAGAAGACCTGAATGACGAACAAGACAAAGAGAAGGAAGAGCAAAATGAAGATGGTGAAGACATAGAAAAACAGATGGAAGATATGCACTTATTAGAGAATGAAGATCATGACGAAGGTGAAAAAGATAGAAAATCAGAGAGTGAGAAATATAACAAAGAGACTGGCGCATCTAGGATTGTCATGAGGATGACAAAAAGCTTAGGTTCTGAATTTGAATTCGGAGGTTTGAAAAAAGTAGAAGAGGAAGAGGTGGGAAATTCAGAAAGGATTGAAACAGAAAAGCAGAAGAAGGAAATCATGAACTCAAGCAAAGTTAATGGCCACAGCTCTGACTCAAGTCCTAAAGTGGCGGAGAATGTTAGAATTGGACATGGCTCATTTCCAAATGCCTTACTTACAAAAAGAATAGATGATGTGCTTGATTTTGGTGCTGGATCAAAGAAAGATTCTTTACTTAAGGTAAGATTTTGATTGAGCAACCCATAGTAGGCCAGGATTTAACATGCATGCTGTTAGAAACCTTTATTTTCCTTTTAAATGGGACAGCTGCATGAGTGGAAAAATAAAGTTCACGTGGAAGTTCAAAGAGGAGAATTTGGAAAAAAGCATTGTGTCAAGTTATCAACAACAGCAGGAATGTACTGAATAACGAGCCGAATAAGCAGACCCTTTCAGAAACAACAAACATGAGATGCAAGAAAAGTGCATGGTGAGGAATTACAACCAACCAAACAAGTATCTGCTTTAGAACAATGTCTTGTATGCTGTTTTCTTTTTCAGACTGTAAACAATTTATTCACACCTTCTGCTTGTGAGCCTCGAGTCATATTATGCATTGTGCCAAGACAGTATTTTAGTTAAAATATTCCACAGAATCAAAGTTTACATGTTCAACACACAAAAGAAAGTCTTCTAGCTAAGGAATTTAATCAGTGGGTTACTGACTAGTTGTAGTAAGGAGTTGTTTCATATGGATTTGATCTGATCTTGCTTTCGGTCCTCATTTTTGAGCTAGTTTGGTTCATTTTCAAAAGGAATGACCGACATTTTTGTAAGTCAGGCTGGACCCAATGTTTTTGTTTGCAGTATGAGATGGTCCACTTCCTTCAAGACTGAATGCACTCGTGATACATAACAACAAAAATGGCTAAGTGTACAAAAGCTGTGGGCTCACAGTCCCTTCCCCCTCGGTATTGAATTTATATATTGATATGGCAGAGCTTATTACTTTTGTCCTAGATAAATTAAGAAATAATGGGTGAGAGTTCCTTTTCGAAAGTAACAGTGTAACACAGCTGTGGCATTACTTGATCACCAGAGAGGAAATGATAGTGATACATGCTGATACTTCAGTTTTAACACCATTATTAGGTGAAACTCCATATTTACTTCCTAAAGTGATTTGGAGATATTCATTATTAATAGAACTGGGATTACTGAAGTGTAGTAAAGCATAACATTTGGAAACAATACATTGCTAATATTTCTCTTATATATTGAAGATGCTTATGATTAATTAATCTACTAATTAGAATTTGTATTTCTTGTCAGTATTTATTTGAATAGTAATAATAATAATAGGAAAGAAACCAGATCAGGTAACTGTATATTGCTGACATATAGCTCTAGGAATTTTTTTTTATATTATCGTTTATTTATTATATATAGTAAATTTATGGGTAGTATAAAACATTTTATAATACTAATAAAATAATTATATTATTTAATAATTAAAAAAGTACTAACAAATCTTTACATTTACATCTTCCATCTTTTTCCTTCTTTGATCCATGTCTATTTGTATATCTTCTGACATTGCTTTGAAGAATCGGGCAAAGTTTAATATACGGCCTGTAGGTGAAAGGTAAGTTTGTTTCGCTCAATAAATCTGACACTAACTTACTACTTACGGTAATTCCTAAAAAGAATTCAAAACAACTTTATTTCCTGTTATACACATAGCAAGATTTCAAGACAGCCTAGACAGAATGAAATAAATCTCTATGCAATATGGTAAACAACAGACTTCATGGACTAGTAGAATTCATCTTCAAAAATTCTAAAAAGCAGGGTTCTCATGTCTTAAAGATCAATTAGTGCAAAACAGAGCAAGGGCAATAATGATTTGCATTCTAAGAACAGGTTAACATGGTAAGCACTACATCCGTGATTCTGTAAATGCAATGGGAGGCCGAACTTATTCATGTCAACATGAAATGCCGATAAATAAAAGCTTAAAAAAAGGAAGAGATATCTAAAGCTGCGTGTCTCTTGTATCTTACACCTTACACCGTCCAATACCACCAATCATAATATTGCCTTTTTGTTCCATTTCTTTTTGCTTGCTAAGAGTGTTTCAAGTGGACTTTCGAGTGAGAATTCCATTGCAATAGCATCCATACTATCGATGTTCCTGTTAACAAACTAAGATATTGAAATGTATTTCACCCGTAAATAATGCCAACATAAGAGGAATAATAAACCAAATCAAGGTCGTTTCAGAATAATAATGGACCGAAAGGTACACAGTAGAGGATATATAATGGGGTACGAGATTCTTTTGTTTACTTTTAGTATTTTGACTTGGAGAGAGCAAAAAGAAAGTAGCAAATAATGCACACAACAAAAAAGATGACTGAAATAGTCAAGCATGACAAAAAAATAAGGATAAAGATGTAAAAAGAGAGCCTAAAAATTCTCAATCCCTAGAAAACATGACACGCATGATGATAGACAAATAATTGGCCAGGAAACAAGAATAAAAGAGATACAATTTTGATTAATATTCAAGAAAATAATGTAGCTCTTGTCAATTAGATAGGACACGAGAAAAAAGTTCCATACCTGCAAATATGCCAACAGTAGTTAGATTCTTAATCTCCATCGTGTGATAAATTAGGTATTCTGTCAAGAAATGACCCAATGCATAGATGAATGACAAGAAAGTAGCCAGGTAGAGAGGCTTATTTTCAAGGTTGAATGCACAAATATAACAAAGGGTGCAGGTCAACAATGTCCAAGTTCCAAATGTGCGCCCATGAACTTCAGTCACTGCAACAATTAATAAACTCGTCAATTCTAATTTTGAAATTCACGTTATGATTATGTTTAAAATTATAATTCACATCAAGAAAGCCTGTTCAAACATTCAAGGGCATTACTTACAGTAAAGACTCAACCAAATTTAAAAAAGAGATCTTAGTTTATTTTGATTAATTGGGTAATCAATTCGTCATAAACATGCGAGAGGGTTACCGTAAATAAAAAGATTCATCACATTTTTTGAGTTTTTTTGTGCTGGGTATGTATCCAACTTGAAGCACTATATACTTCGTGGATGTTTGGTTTAATGTGGGATCAAGTCCAATGAGGATCTATGATCTACATCTAAGCTAATGCTACTTTGAGTAGTTTTCATTTTATTTTTAACATTTACAATGTGAATTTAAGATCCCAAACGCCATACCAAACACGCACTTTCTACCTCATTTGAGTTTTTTTTTCTTTTTTTTATGTAAATGTGGTAAAAAATCCTACATGGTCATCCAACCTCCTGATGTTCAAAACCAGACTTTGACCAGTTAAAACCAGGGCTCAAAAAGGTTGTGCAAGAAAATGAGATGCAGTGGACAAGATGATAACAGTATTTCATGGGTCAAAGAATTTTATATCTCTACACAACTATCTCAGAATTTTAAAACAATCAAAATCTTATTGACTTGATTCCTTCATCTCCTCCAAAATTCTAAAATCATCCTTTACATTGATAGACAAGGGCCAATTTATTTATCCAGAAAACTCAACATATTTTCACTCTTTTTTCGTTGAAGTTAATATCCTTTGGCTCTACAATCAAAATCCAACTTGCATACTTGTTTGCTGTTTGCTGGTATGAGAAAGTTAAGCTCATCCTATTCTTTCTCAGGGACACTCCCTCAAAAAGATTTAGTTGCTATTTGGTTAACCACTTAGCCAAACCACATCTCTATCTATATGAGTTGGCTTCTAGATCACAATGAAGGCTTAATAACATTTTCTCCCCATATTTTTTTGTTCAATTATAGTCCCACTAATTTAAATTATTCATAGTTCTCACAGTTTTTTCATTAATCAAATTAAGACTATCATCCCAACAATGAAGAGAAATATAATAAGGGTCTAACAAATTTTATAAACTAGTGACGTCAAAGTGCGCATATAATATTTAAACAAATAAAATTACATAGAATAATATAAGCCAATTTTAAAAGTAAAATATTAATTTTTTTATTTTTTTATGATATATCATTCTTTTGGTACATTCCAGATAATTATTAGATGAAACTATATTGTCACAAACTTATAAGAACTAAATGTGACCAACTAAAACTAAATATCAAAATTATAATTAAGAACAGAATGTTTCATCTTCATTTCTTGTCATTAAGCATCTCTCCCTCAATTTACTTTATGTACTTTGCACCACCCTCAACTAGTTGTCAGCTAATTTTTGGAAAACTAAACAAATTTTAAAAAGTAACATAATTCACCGTAAAACAACAGGTAATTTCTTCAAGCAAACTAGTAATATAAAAATCAATAATACATCCTGCATTGGCAAAAAGGAGTTCGATATCATTCAAAAGAAAAACTAAAGAGGTTGTTGCGTGATGCATACATATAGTTATCATAGATAAAAGGAATTCCAGATTTGAAAATGCAACCGATGTAGAACCTATTCTGGAAACATTCTGATAGCTTGTGAAACGCAAAAGGGGGAACAACGACATTTCCTTGTGAAAGCTAAAAAAGATGAATAACAATATCCGGAGCATTGGGATCTAGAAGATCTCATTGCCATACATTGGATCTAACGCTCCCATTGTCTGCCTCAGAAAACTCTCATTAAATCTAATGACACAAGCTCCGTCGCAGACGCTGAAACAGAGAGTACGCAAATGGAGCAGCAGAACTCACTATACACTCAACCGACAGTATCTACCATTGAAACGAGTGAAGATCTATTTACCACTACAACTAATTGATGTGAGTGAACGAATCAATCACCTAAATCTGTTTCACAAATTGCGATAGAAACTGTGTGTTGTTGGAGTAAGAAAAGGGAAGAGAGAGTTAGTTACTTGTGGTTTTGGAGAAGACGGCGAGTCGCAGAGCCCAAATGTTGAAGAAACCGAACCACACTGAAGCCAATCGAAGCGTGCCCACCGCTATCAGCCACCATCCCAACGCCTTCATTCTCTCCTTCACGAAGCTCTCACAGTCTCTCTACAGTCTCTTCAGTTCACTTCACTTTCCTAAAACGATGCCGTCTTAAACAATCCCAAACTCAAAAACTTGCAGCAATCTATATATGTGGTGTAATTACCCAAACAATAATTTTAATCACTGATCAAATTTGTGCTTACATAAATGAAGATTTAAATTCTTTATAGAAAAAATAAATAGCATTAAAACTTTATCCTATAGTAAGACCTGATTATTAATATTTTGACATTTAATCTACTCATTAACTATTATACTTATATTAAGAAAATAAATTTCATTTAGTCATGTATGTTTTAAATGGATGAAATATTACTTTTTCTTTTTAAGGACATGTTAAATTAGTTTTTATTTTGTTTTATCCAAAATTAGTTTTTATACTTAAATTTAATATTTAAGTATATTTTTTATCATTATAAAATCTGATGAGAAATCAAAGTTCCCGCCTTTAATAAAGTTTGTGAATTAATTTATTAATTTAAAAATATAAAGATAAAACCTCAAAACATATTTTTATTTTATCTTAGGAAGAAACAAAATATATACGAGGAGCATCAGTGAACATCTATCATAGTTAAATAAGTATATAATATATCATAATTAAATAAATGTATTGATTTAATGATAATGTTATTTTTATAAAAGACAAAAGTACTAAATTAAGGAAGGGTCCTGCTAAAGGACCTATCTTAATTATAACTATGCTTTATTAAAAAAGAAATTGAAATTTTATCTAGAACTAATAACTTGGTTTTCTTATAAAAAAAAATCTTCTAATGAATAAACTAGGTTTCTTTTCTTGTTGATTACAAACATAGACCTTTAAATATATACATGTTAATATTTGAAGAATAAAATAATGATGTTAATAATAAAGTTAAAAAAAAATAGATAAAAAAATAATCATGTAGTGTATGTATATCAGAATAGTATAACGATGAATATAACGTAGCAATTAATTACTATATATTAATTATTCAAAATATATATATATATATATATATATATATATATATATATATATATATATATATATTATATAAGAAATATATTAAGTTTAAGTAAACAATTAGCTATGCATGCCATTGATATTATAGAATAAAAGTTTAGTTTAACAATGAGATATGAGAATACTTAATAATAGAAGCATATTACCAGCTAAACAATATGTAATAGAAGTTCTAAACTTACGAAATCTTCAATTGGTGTTTTGTTGCCAAAAGTTCATCTTTTATATTGAAGGTGATACTTCAAAATAAAAATAGTTGGTAAAATAAAATAATAACAATACTTTTTATTTTTATGGTTGTACGATTTGACTTCTACTTTAAGCATGGAGAGTGTTGGGTTGAATGACACTTAAATAGCATGTATAATGTAAATATATGAATGTTTGGATTTTTTTTAAAATAGTTTATGGGATAATTGTAATATTGTTACTAGTTTAATATGAATTATCTTGATTTTGATCTCTTATTTATCATCATTAAATATTTCTATAGATTAATTTTATTTTTAAAATGATTTCAAATACTATTACTTGTATAAATATTTTTTTTTTCAGTTTATATTTAGATAAACCACGTTATGAAATTGAAGAGAATTATTATTCGGACAAACTGGAAGGTTAACATCATTGTAACATTGTAAAAAAAAACTAAATGACTCAATTCTAAAAATTTAACATATAGTAAAAAAAATACATTTATAAAATTTATGTTTTAAATATATTTCAAATTTTACTTTTTTAACTTATTTTTATATTATAGCATAAATCAAAATTATTCTTAGACGACCGAATATCTGATATAAAATACTAAATATTAACGAAAAAGTCAAGGTCATGCAGTGAAAATATTATCAAAATTATGTGTAAAATAAAATGTTGGCTACCTAAAAAAAATAAGAGAAGTCTAATATAAGATAAAACAAATTATATTTCAATGAGTAAAAAAAAAAAAAATATATGTAAGAGAGAAGGGAGCACAACACTCCTTAATGTGGAAATTCCGAATAAGAGGAACAAAAGCCGCTTAACTCACTATAAAAAAAATCTTCATTATAAAATATCAAAATAATATCAAAATGTAAAACAAATAGTTTTTACAAAAGAACTTTACAAATAATTATATTTATAGATAAATTGTAAGAACGCTTAATAGGTAGGTAAATAGAGCATATTTAAACATTGAAAAAAATAAAAATCTAAAAATATTATATTGATATCAATTGTGAGAGGAGTAGGAGGATAAAATTTCACCAAACTCATTTGTAATATAATCCTTGACATTATTATAATGACAGTTAGAATTTGCTACATTAGACATATCAGTATGAGGACCCGGATCATACCCGAATCAAAATCAACCACGTCAATGCTTGGAGATTTTATTAATATCTTCAATGGTCTCATCCTCCACAAAAATAACATAATGAGTTATGACAAGCTTATTTTCAACAGGATCATAAAATCTATAGTAGAACTCATCATGGCCATAACCAATGAAGATGCACTCTCTTATCTTAGCATCTAATTTGGACCTCTCATCTTTTGGCACATGCACAAATGCCTTACTACCAAAGACATGAAGGTGGTTATAGGAAACATCTTTTCCATATCACACTTTGTTAGGAACATCAGCCTGTAAAACAACAACAGGAGATAAATTTATAACATGTGCATCAGTATATAAAGCCTTACCCCAAAATGATCCAGACAATTTTGCTTCAGAAAGTAAATATCTAACTCTCTCCATCAATGTCTTGTTCATCCTTTCTGCCAAGCCATTGAGCTGAGTAGTCTTGAGAGGCGTTTTCTGGTATCGAATACCCTGTTGCCTACAATATTCATCAAAAGGTCCACAATATTCATCACTATTGTCAGTGCAAATACATTTAAGCTTCTTTCCAGTTTCTCTTTCAACCGAAACTTGAAATTGTTTAAATACACCAAGCACCTGATCCTTTGCCTTCAAAACATAAACCTAAAGTTTTCTTGAATGATCATCAATGAAAGTGACAAAGTAAAGTCCACCACTGAAAGTCTTGGTCTTCAGTGGACCACAAAGGTCTGCATGCACCAACTCAAGTACCTCTGATTTTCTAGAAGGAGGATGGCTCTTGAAGGAGACTCTGTGTTGTTTCCCAACTAAGCAATGAACGCATTTTTCTAATTTGACTCCTTTCAAACGTGGGAGTCGGCTAGACAACTCAGCCCCTTCTCACTAATGTGGCTAAGCCTCTTATGCCATAATAAATCAGATAAGTTATCACATTCAACAGCATTTACATCATTAAATAAAATAGAAGCTTGCAACCAATACAAACCAAAATAATTTATACCACGAGCCACCCACAACCGAAGAACCCTTAGTTAGCTTCCATTGTGCACCACCAAAGGTATTAAAATAACCATCATCATCTAGAACACTAACAGAGATCAAATGCGAACGGATGTCTGGTGCGTGCCTGACATTTTTCTAGATGAGCTTTGTCCCATTGTCGATTTTCAAACAAACAGTACCAATGCCTATTACCTTTGAAGCATCATTGTTACCCATTTTCAACACACCAAAATCACCTGGAGTATAAGATGAGAAAAAATCCTTCCTGAAAGTTACATGTACACTAGCACCACTATCAACAACCCAACTAGAATCATCACAGGCAACATTAAGCAAATTTTCATCATAAACTATCACAATGTCATTTGAAGTAGTGACAACAACATCATTACCATTCTCATCATTCTTCTTCTCTTGCTTGTCTTGGTTGTCATTTTTCAGCTTATAACAAAATTATGAAGATGACCTTTCTTGCCACAATAGTTGCACTCAAAGGTTTTCTGCTTAGACTTTGATTTGCATCGGTGTTTGCTTTTGCTTGTATGACCTCTATCCTGATTTCTGTCTCTACTTCTCCCCTATCCTCAATAACCAAAAGCTCTGTTTATGAAGAGGAAGCATGCTGAGATTGTCGCCCGACTTCTCCATTCAAAATAGCAGCTTTTACAACATTTATGGTCACAACACTAATAGGAGTATAATTAGTTAAAGTAACACGAAGATTCTCCATGAATCAAGAAGAGTATTAAGCAACCAAATTCCCAAAATTTCATCTTCAAATTTAACACCATGAAAGATAATTGATCAAAACAATCTTAAAATTCACTCAAATGATCAGAGATAGGCATACCTTTTCTGTACCTCAAATTCATAGCTTGCTTCAACAAAAATAACCTGTTGTTCCCTGATTTAGAAGCATGCAAAGTTTCAAGCTTGTCCCACAAAGTCTTCAAATGTGAGGTTACACAATGAAACAATTATCCAAATTAAATTATATGGGTTTAAAATAAAACATTTCCCACTTGAAAGAACCAAAAGATGCGTAATACACGACAATCCAAAGATTTCAGATAATAGAAAAATAAATATGCAAGAGAGAAGAACAAATAAATATTTTTTTTAAAGTGCAAACCCCCAATGAGAGAGACAAAAACCAAGGGACTTAGTCCAGAAGAAAACCTCCACTACAAAATATCAAAGATCACAACTGAAAAGTTTATACAGAAGAACCTCACAAATAGATAGGCAAACAGTGAGAAGGCTATCAGGTAAATAAAACATATTCAAACAGTAAGAGAAATAAAAATATGAAATACCAAATTGATATCAATGATAAGCAAAGCAAGAGGATGAAATTTTAGCAAAAAAACAAAGCTCCAAACAAGTACTCAATAATCACCCAAAGTAAACCCTAAATTCCAAAAATGACAAAGACACGTTATATATTCTTTTGACTCTATTTTGTTTTGTCTGATAATAAAAACCTACATATTCACATTAGGTTATTCACCTAAAAGCCCATTGGGCTGCTCCAATATTTTTTATTTTAAAAATAAAATGTTATTATCTCTAACTTGAGAAGGATCCATATAATAAATACTAACCTATTCTAATCTTCTATTTCTAATACTTCTCAATTTTGATTTCTATCTTGATTCAGTTAATTCCTATCATTAATCTGACTTTTACCTTACTAATTAAAAATTTGGAAATTTAATTAATAGGGAAAGATTATAATGGTAATAGGGAGTTCTCCCATTTATATGTTTAAAGTTGGACTCCTATTTTACAACATGACTGACTATAATCAATAACTGTTATAATATATATGTATTGGCTATGCCGTCAGTCACTGATAGCCACTACTAATAAGAATGGTCAAAATATCAAAGATAATATAGTATTCAATATCTCAATTATTCCTATAGTACAAAACTATTTCCTCTTTGATTTGTTTTATCATATACATTTAAAATCAATGATTGTAATTGTAACTAATATGTTTATCTATTTTAAAATTTTACTTAAACCTAAAATATTGATTAAAATACACTAATATACCATGAGATTGATTTTTATAACTATATTACGCGAAAATATATTATTATTTAATAATCAATAATGAGATTGAATTTTGTAACTTTTTTTATGTACAAATCTTTTACCTTTTCTATCCTTTGATCGTTATATTCATTAAATTGTATTTTAGTTTCTATAATATAATATAATGTAATATAAAAAAAACTGCATATATTATGCTTAAATATTAATCTCACTCGAACGCTAATTTAATTAAAAAAACATTATTATGGTTTAATATATTGAAAACAAATAAAATAAAATAATAAAAATGATTATTAAAAACAAAACAAGCGTATCAATGAATTCTGATTTATTTAAAATTGTGATAACAAGAACGAAGTAGGTGAGATCAAGACTGGAAGAAAAAAATCACGAGGAAATAACCTTGAAAATATGAGATGAGGTAATATTCTTTTACTGAAAATAATTAATTAGAAAAATCTAATTTGACATACACTAACTTAATCACAAATATTTTCTTCCTTCAAAGTGGTTTATAAAAATTAAAATATATTAATCCAAATAAATAAAAAAACTAAGATTATTTGAAAAGTAATTTTAAAGGAATTGTAAGTTGTGTAAAAGTAAAAGGAAAGCTATATATTGTTCTGATGAATATCCAACCCTAGTTGTTCCAATTAATCATGATTCATATTTCATGACTTTTTTGTTTTTTGGCAATGACAATTGTAGAAGAACTTATCCACAAGAACACATTTTCTTGTCTTTCTTTTTATGGAAATATATTAGATGTTTTCACAAACCTGGACTTTATTGGAACATTCTGAGTTTGTGAGCTGGGTACAGTTACAACCATAACCATAACTGGAAGAAAGGTCATCCTTATCCACAATGATATTTTTCAAAATTTTAATAATGATATAGTCAAGTTTAAATAATAATAATAATAATAATACAGTTGTTAAATCTCATTAGTCATCTATCTAAGCCAAATAATTAAAAAAATTTACAAACTCAAACAAAAGAATTTGATTTGTATGTTAAGTTTTTTAAGTATAATTTAACAAAAATTGAATAAAATGGAATCACAAACACAAATAATAAGGACTCTTCAAGGCTAATAAGAACTTCTTAATAATTAAAATGTAGAGTAAATTTTTTGTGACAGATTTTTTTTTTAATTTATACTTTTAGTTGTAATTAATAATAAAACTTTAATGTGCATTTTATGTTTGTAATTGTGAATTGCTATTATTATACTGGATTGTGATATTTTTTAATTTAATTTTTATTTTAAGAAAAGAAATAAAATCAGGTTTTCACAATTAATATTATTATTACTCCTTAACTGTTCATAATAAATATCTTTAAGATAAAAACAAGTTTGATCTTGTGAACTTTTATTTGTAAGAAGTACAAGAACTGTTTGAGTAAAATAATTCCACATAATACATGTTCTGAAAAATAATTAATTTCTCAAAGAATAATTTCATTCTGTCCCCCAGTCCTTCTTAGTCTCATCCACCCTCTGGAAAGAGAAATATTGTTCAAATTTATCCCAACATTTTCTTATGAATAATATTATTTACTAAATGAAGAGAGTGTTTAGTTCTGTTACAATTTCGAAACATGAGTGGTCTTATTTTTATTTAATTAGAAGAAATAATAAAAGAAAGGTAATGTGGTATCATGAAAAATATAGCATTACTTAATTTAAAATAAATATATTTTTCATTTACGCATTCAAGGGCAAGTTAAAACTTAACCTGTCAAGAGACATCCCAAATTTCAACCATAATAAATGAAATTCAGTTATATAGCAAGTGGGACAGCTATATGTTAAGCTTGAGTAGTTTAACCACTTCTCCCATTCTATGCACAGTTTGGTACAAAGTTAAATTAGACACCACAAGGTTAATTATGTGACTTGACACTAACAATGCAGAATTTTGGCACTTTTTAAAGGTATCCCATGTAGCCAAGGAACATGGTTAGTGTGGAATCAAAAACACCATGAAGAAAGGTGAAAATTTATTAATAATTTAAAAAGTACCACCTAAAACAAAAATTACAGAAATAATTCTATTTTCATGACTAAGAAATTGTGAAGCACATGACATAGTGTGCTGGCTCTTGAGTGAAGTTCTTCTAACCATGACTCCAAATTCCTCTTCACTTTCCAATAAAAGGATGTTATATGAGACACCCCACTTGTGGGGACCAAAATAACTCAAACCACACCCTACACCTGGCTTAGCTTCCAAGTCTTCACACCACATAACATAGCCACTCTCAACCTAACCTATAATATTACCAATCCAAGCACTGCCAAAACACACACACAAAGTTAATTTCTGCTCTGAGACCTCATTATTCAGACACTGTCAGCACTAAGCAGTACCCTACTATACTACCTCACCCACCACAACCTACCATCTCTTTTATTAATAACAATGCCCCTTTTTCTTCTGTTTTTCCACATAAACAACCCCTTTTAGCTTTGGTTATATCTACTAAAAATTGATGCTGGTCCCGTGGCGAAAGTTTGGTGCCCCTAATAGAGCAGAAAATTGGATTGGACCACCCCATACCCACACACAAGTACACGTCAGTGCACCACCACCAAACTCTATGCTCTGTACCCTACCACTGCGCTGCCCAATCCTCTCTCACTCTCACATTATTTTGAATCTTTATCATCAATTTCTTAATTGTGTAGATTAATTGGCTGGCACATTTTGAAATGCATGAATATAATTTGCGTAATGCTTACGTGGTTTGTTGGGAAGTCAAGAGTTGATGTTATTAGGCATAAAAAAGAACATAAACTTCTCCAAAATCAAATCCCATAAGTGGTGGCGGCACAGGAAGTCATATGATTATGTGCCTAATATTATTATTAGCTCCCTTAAAGCACGCCCCAACTGAATTTCAGCCTGCACGCTCTGCACCCATGCGTTACAGCTATCATCCACATTACTTAATTTCGCCTTCGGACAAATTTTAAATTCCAGACATTGCCCCAAAGCATCACACAATCCTTCTTCTTCCCCCCACCACTCAATCTAACACCTTTCATCATTTAAACGCAAATTCAAAATTCATTACCACTTTCATTCCATGCCACACCACCCCTTCCCTTGAGATATTCTGCTAAATATTTTATCTATTCTTGTACTTTTCTTCACTCTATTTGTTAAACCGTCTCAATGTTATTGTTTTTTTTTTCTCTCTTTTACATTCATATATTATAAGTAGAAGCAAGTCAATGTTTTTTCTTTAACCATATCATTATATCTCTTTTTATTCAGTTGTCTATGTATATCTTTCCATCCTTTTCCTAAAATAGAATTTCATAAAAAAACTTTCAAAACAAATTAGAAGTTTAGATTAAATTGATAATTTTTTAAAATAACAAGTTATATACATGTTGTTAATTCAAACAAACTAACTACGGACTTGGTGTAAATTAGCATTCAAAATAAGAAAAATAATAGTCTACTGTGGAACCATTTTATTTAGTGAATAAATTTCTGAAAAATAAGTTATGAAGAAATTCATGGCATTTTTATTTTACAAAATGTAAATTATATTAACATTTGAAGCACACAAATAATATTATTAGGAAGTTATAGTGAATCAGGAAAAAAGTGATTTATATTATTAATCTTATTCATTGTTTTTGCACTTGGAAGTAATATATATAGGAAAAGATTTAAATGTTTGAATGATTAATTTTATTTACTTTTTTCTTATTTTTATTATTCTTCTCATTTTTCATCAACTTTGGAAGTCATTGAAATCTCTCATTTTAGCCGCAAACTATTATCATTGTTACAAAACCATAATAAACAAAGCCATTGTTGAAAATAATTAACATTTCTAAACTTTTAAAATAAGAAATATGCTTATACATAATAGAATTCCTAAAATAACATCCAAGACATCAGAATTTTAAAAAAATAAATAACAAAATAATTTTTCCAAATTATCTTTCATCTTTGTTATTTATTTCATAGGAAAAAAATACAAAACACATTTTTGTATTAATATTAAAATAATTGTCATGTAATTTTTTATTTTACCTCCTTTTCTTCTTATTTCACTAAATAAAAAAATATTTCAACCTTGCTAATGAAAAAAAATTATAAAACAAAATCTATAAGAACCTGAAAAAGAAGTAAAGTATAGATTTAATGTAATGGGTTGTGATGTATCTTTTATAGTTATGGTCGGCAAAGCAATATTTTCAAAGACTAGCATTTACAGCTTAAAATAGCAGAAAATAATGAAAGAGATGCACACACGATGTGAAGCAGGTGAGAGTTCTGCTAAAAAATAAATTTAAGAAAAAAGCTTTTTCTTGATTTCCCATAATTGTTGAAAAAAAAAGACAGAAAATCAATGAAAAGCCACACGTGAATACACTGAGCCCACTCTAATACTTCCTTACTCTCATCCCTCTGTACAGCCTGTAAATTGTTTGTTAGTAGTAAAATGCCTCACTCAAGATGAACAACCCCACTAAAAAATTTAAAAAAGGAAAGGGGCAAAACACCAAACGACAAGAAAAAAAAAACGCCGGAATCACCCAACCAATTCCACCTGCTGGCACAGCTCCTTCCTAAGCCGTTGAGAGAAAAGCCTGCAGGCATCCACGCTCAGATCCACGGCGGCGGCCAGAGCTACGAAAGCCGCCGCATCCTCCGTGCAGTTCACGTGTGGCACGCTAACCTCAACCTTAGGCTTGCTGCATCTCCCCTCACCCTCCACGCTCGCCGACATCACAAAACCTCTATACATACAGTAAGGCCAGAGCCCGTATCCATAGTCCCCGCTGCTCCTCGGGCTGCACGCCGGCGATGTCGCACTTCCCGGCGTGGCACGGCCATTCGATCCGCCGTTGTTTCCGCTGCGACAACTCATATCAATGACAAACTTTCCTCCTTTGGAAGTGCTCAGTGTGGACTCTGCGAGCACTATGCCGGCGGCACTCATGCCGCCGTTGGTGTCCGGTATGAGCTCGAAGCGGTAGCCGAGGCCGTCGGAGCCGCCGCGCTCGCGCCACGCCTCGAGCCTCCCCCAGGGCTTCCATGTACCGTCGCTCGGGCGAAGAATGAGCCACGAACCGGGATTGGAGCAGCTCACACGGTCCGAACCGGGCGAAGCAACAAAAGGCGTGACCATGGAAGCTGCCGCAACCGGCGAACCGGAAAGGTCATGAACCGTAATGGACCATCCCTTGCGCTCCTTCCCCGGACGCTCACGCTCACTTCCGAACGAACTCAACCAGCTTCTAGAACCTCCAGGCTCTGACTGTAACGACCTGAACGAAACAGAATAACCGCATCGTTAACACGCGGAACACACCGCACTCACATTACCTAAACCGTTGCACTATTGGAAATCCAAATCCTTAACTAAACCGTTGCACTATTGGAAATCCAAATCCTTAAAATTGACTCCTAAAGCTCAGCGTAATTCAAAAGCAGTCACATTCAAATTCCTATCAAGATAACAATATGTTCAATTCAGCTTGGCTTTTCATTTTCCTTGCCAGCATAGAGTGAATTACCTAACAGTAGCAACTGGCATAATTTAAACGCTACAAAACTCTAGGCCGAAGTAATAGCGTGAAGTAACCTGGAACGGTGATTTCGGTCGCCGGTGTTTCTGAAACTGAACTTGCAGGTGAAAACTGGTTGTGAGATGTTGCCCTGGATCTGGAAAACTTGGGGACTGCATTCAGGTTCACCATCGAACTGGAAGACGAATCTGGGATCGGGTTCGGCCTTTACATTCAAGTGGAACTGCGCGGAAGAGCCTTTGGCGTCTTTCCCTATCCTAATCCAGCCATTGTGGAACACTGTCGTCTTCGCCAACGTTCCCGCGAGATCCAAGGGCACGGACACTTTGCCGAGGAGTCTCCCGGAGTTGACGCCACAGGTAGTACCTCTCCTACCGGTATAGATCGAGATTTTGAGGCAGAGCTTCCCGGCGAAGATAGATTTTCCGGCGAGCTTGTCGAGATCACACTTGCTGAGGTGGAACGTTGCGGCGATGGGGTGAACATGGGAGTCGGGGAGGTTGTTCTCGGGAGGGATGAAGGGGACAACAGCGGACTGTAGAGGGAAGCTCTTGAGCTTGATTTTGCAGAAGCAGGGGGAAGAAGAAGGGTGAACGACGGAGCGCGCGGGTTTGGAAGCAACGGGAATTTTGAGGGCGAGGTTGCCGACGGTTAGCCTGACAAAAGGGCAAGGATCCATGGGGAAGAAATTGGGTGGGTTAGAGAAAAGAAAAAAAAAAAAAAAAAAAAAAAAGTAACGTTAATGGTAATGCTAATGCAACGGTGGCGGTAATGGAAGAAAGATGAGGAGGGGCGGGGAAGGTGGATTAGTGAGAGTGGTGTTCATGAGGAATGGAGGGAAGCGAGAGTTTGGTATTATGTTTTGGGTAATAACGGAAAAGGGAGAAGAGTTTTGTGTGTAGTGTGGTGAAATGAATTAGTTGTTGAAGGGAGGTGACATAAAGGGAGAAGAAAAAAGAGGGAGGGTGGGATACAGCTGGGTACAGGGTGTCGTGACTCTAGTGGCTGGGGAACCCATGTTGACGGTATCTATTGCTGTTGTGACTCTCTCTCTCTCTCCTGCGCTGCACTTTGCTGGGCTCCACCCTCTCTGATATCAGCATACCTCCTGTTACCAGTCACTGCCCATTGGATTTATCCATTATTATAGTAATATTTTTTTATTTTATATATTTTTAATTTTTTTTAATTCCTCAATTGCCCTTCACTTTCTTATTTCCTGTTGTTGCCTACTGCCTAGGGGTAAAGCAGGTTGAGGCGCACCTGCCACACCACACGTGGAGTTGCTCTACATTATGACTCCCTCCCACAGTGCACCGTACTGTTCAAGAATCCTATATCCAACCTCCCTTTTTCATAGTTGCAAAATTAACTTTTATTATTTTTATTTAAAAAATACACTTTTGTCCTAACATAATTCGTAAAAAGCTTGATATTTTCACACATTTTATCAACTAATTTAAAATTTTAAAGACTTTAAGATTAAAAAATGAAATATAATTTACCAATATGTAAATTAGTTATCAACTGAGTCATAATACGATGACATGACCGATGCGGAAAATTTGACCTTTATATGTTTCCATATATGGTGTAATTATTATTTTTTTTTTTACTTTTTCTGAAATCTTACACCACAACATTATTTTATCATGCCATTTTTTTATTAGCAAAATGATCAATAAAGTTTTGACAGCCTTACATTAGAAGTACTTTTAACCTATTTAATTTGGTCGCTATAAATATGGTTTAAATTTGGGATTTTTTTTAGATGGTTAAGCTTAGGATTTCACATTTGGAAGTTTTCAATAAGATTTTAAAATACGATAATCATCACCTTTAAAGATTTTCGAATTAGGGTTTTATAACTAGGTTTCCGCATTTGGGTGTTTCAATTAGGGATTCTTTATATGCTTTGTTGTTGATTTAGACTTTTTAATATCTATTTGTGCATGTGTGGTTCGTATTGAAGGTCAACTTACGTATAGCTAATAAAGTCCATTAAAAATAATGATTATTGAAAATCTAATCAAACTCTTAAGAATATAGAACGGTGAAGTGAGTTCCATGGTTCTATCTATTCCTAGATGAGGTGTCATATATTAACATCACAAAAGGTTACAGGAAATATTGGATTTAAGACATGAGACATGGTATATTCATCTTAAACATGCTCTAAAGTGGATAAAAACCACTAGATTATGATAAAGATATACTAACTTTTCCAGAAGATGTGAAAAAGGCTTATGAAATGGATGAGTGTTATAGATTATTTAATTGATATGCAAGATATAATTGAGAAAGGTTGGAAGCAAAACTAAAAAGGTTATTTATACTAAAGATGGCTACTAATTTAAAATAAGATGAGTTAGAATATGGTTTGTGAAGATGGGACTAGTGCAAATAAGGCCAAATAGGAAACGGGCACTAAGGAAGGGATTGGTGAGAGTACAACTTCTCACGCTAGGATCATTGGGGACATGGCTACTAAGAGGAGCCCTCATGAGAATAAAGTTACTACAGAGGGTTCCAATGAGACTAGGGTTGGTTAGCAAAGGACATGTGAGCACATGGGAAGTGAGCAAATGGCAAGTGTAAAGAAGGGTCATAGTGAACAAGGATTTACTGAGGTTTGTTGAAGTGCGAGTGACAAACCAAGATGATGTGAGTGCACCAGATTATGTACAACAAGTTAATGCTTTTGTGGAAGATGTCGGAATCAACAATGCATACACCAACCTCGTTCTCACTGATAACACAAACTTAAAAGATAAAAACTACATTGGCAAGTCAGATGCAAATACTCACTTATGATAACATTGGACCAATGTTTTCACAGCTGAAGATGATTAAGTAGTTAAAGACTTCATAATACCAATATAGGAAATAAGAATGGTAGTGTTGGTATTTATTTACGTGAGTTTGATTATACATTTTCTTTACGCAAAAACAATCGTTTAAGAGGTAAAATAGTTCTAAATATTGTTCGTAAATTAACTTTACAAATTTAATTATGACACAAGATTGACATACCAATAAAATCAAATTGTGTTTAATAACTCGAGATAATATAATATCATCAACAAGTAATTTTTTATTTTTTATACATGTATCTTGTAAAAAAAATTAAAGTAATAAAAATAATAAAAGTCATATTAGTCATTAACAAACCTTTTTCTTTAAAATAATATGTTACTAACAAATTTGATTAAATAAAAAAATTTTCTAAAAATTATGCGAACATAACACCGATAAATCAAATATTATTATTTACATAAAATTATCTTCAATTCTCTAATTAATAGACTTGTTTGATAAATTGGTTACTATATTAATCAAAAGATCATTAAGAAAATATCATTAAGGTTAATAATTATATTTGATTTTTGATTTATTTTAAAAACTTGTTTTAATGACAATTCTGTCTTTAAAAGTTTTATGACTAAATTAGAGGAAAAATATGTATATAATTGTCTTTTATATCAATTTCTAAACAATACATAACTTTTTAACATATTGAAAGGAGACTCGCACTCAAAGAATAAGAGGTAACAGTCTCCGATTTTGAAAAAATTATAAAAATAAAGTCTCATTTTCAAGCTTATGGGTTTTTTTGAGGAAAAAATATTATTAGTTGCAAAAACTTGAAGAAAACTTAACTCTAAAAGATTATTTGATGTTCAAGTTAGTAAGAATGCAAAATAATTATAATAATTAATAGTTTAGCACTTGGTGAGTAATTTCTAGGTTTTTTAGATTTATGATAATAAGGTTAAGTAATACAAAATATATTTATTTCTAAATAAGTTTTGGAATATCCACTTAGTTTTTAGTTCAATACTTAATCATATGTATGAATTAGCGAGTCATAAATAATTGTATTTATTTTTTAATATTCACAATGTCACCATATACATCAATTTAAGTATTTAAAAGGTGGGTTGATACATAAAATTCTAAGTTTATAATCTTAATAGTAATTTTATGATGATTTTAAATATGTTTTTCCTATTTATGATAGTTATGTAATTGTTGTAGTCTATCTTTATTGTTCATATTTATAAATAATAATTTGAATAAGTGTTTTTAATGTTCATCAATGGAATTATCCTTTGTTTCACATCATACATCATCTTAAGAAAAGACATTTTGATAAAGTCAAAATTGTACATTTTTTGTGAAATACTTTAAATATATACTCTTTAAAGTTTTATCTCTTTTCTTATTTTGGTTTTATATCTCATCTTTTTTACTATAATATTTTTACTATAATATATTAGCAAGTATTTCTTATCTATTTGTGTTTTATTTGTTTGTTTTTTTTTTCTTTAATTATGTCTTCTTTCCATCATGTCTCAATTTTTTTCTTTTTTCATCTATCTTTTGTATAACTCTTGTAAGGAGATTATTGGATTTAAAGACAATTCATTTATAAATAACTTTATATACTCTTTCTCTTTATAATGTGATTATATGAAAAAAATATTTCTTAGTCATTCATTGTAAATGGAAGAATATTTGTCACTCCTCAAGAGGAGATGTCCACCATATAGTCTTTCTAAGGATGTAAGAAAAAAAAGTTAATGAAATGGTTGTGCCAAACTTAGTTAGGGGTAAAGGTAAGATATATTATCCTAAAGGCTTATGGATCTTCAAAAAAGTTGCATCCCATGTCTCCAAATATATATCAAAGAGATTCTATTAAAGAGTTCCTCACCATTTTTTTTGTGTATATGCTAATAGCATGATAAAGTGTATCGCAGTAAGATTAATGTTGTCAAATAAAAGGTGTACATAAAGTTTCTCATAAATGAAGATGAAAAATTCAATATTTTTTTTTCTTGTCTCCTTTAAGAGTTGTACTTAAATGCCATAAATATAATTCCTAGTTGGTTGTATTGGAACAATATTTTTTTTAAAAACCTTTAAAATCTTTCTATAAGCATCTTTAAATAACTCTCATCCTAAACAAACTAGTGTATTTGTATCATTTAAAACACAACTCCAAAGTCTTCTCAAAATATTTAAATAACAACTAACATTGTTTCGATTGAATAATTCAATTTAAAAACGTTTGAAAAGGACAAACTAATAAAAGTCATAAAATTAGTAATGTAAGATAATTTTTTATTAAAATATAATAGTAAGTATTAAATATTCTTATTAGTAAGAGGGACCTCACTTATAAAAGAAACAAAATATCTTTTACAAGCCCATAAACCCCTTGACAATAGATATATTGATTAGTTATCAAAGATTAAATGAAAGTTTACATAAAAAAATAAAACTTTCTCATTAATTAAGAAAAACTCAAAGTAGCAGCAATAATATTAAGAGACACTAAATGCACACCTTCTTTGATACTAATATATTTATTATCTTTTAAACATGTAATAAAAAAAATTAAATAATAGAAAACATATTTATCTGTAAATAAATATTTGAATAGAGGCTTTTAATTGTTAATTCAATATTTAAACAATTAAATCAATAAGTAAAAATATAACTATTTTCACATTTAATATCCATAATAATCGACATTGATTGAAAGTGAATAATTATTAGCAGGGACTGATTAGGGTAAATTTAAATGTTTTAAACTTGAAGAATGATATACCACATTAAATTACTGAAATTTTACCTTCACTAGTAAAACACGTCCATGTTGCAAGAGACAATAAAATTTTAAAATATTAAAACGTTATTACTCTGTGCAGCCGAATGGTTGTTTCCCCTATGCAAAGGAAAGGTCCACAAGTATAGGCTGTAATACGTCCGAATTTGGCTTTGAGTGGTAATAAAGGAGCGTCTTCCTGTTTGTGTCGCCGTGTTCCCTGTTAAGCGGAACATTGTTCATAACAGCTAAGCTACTCAATTAACAGATAAGAGAAATTAATCTATGTTTAAATTATCCACAAACAAACAAATCAGCACAACTTTTTTGTGATTTATTAAAAATGAAAAATAATTTGAAGCGGATGTGTCGTATTTGAGAACAATTTTTCAATAAATTTATGGAATTTTTAAAATTGTTTTGTTTTTTTATTTTTAAATTTGAAGAAGTTCATATGATTTATTTTTTTGAAAAAATTTGAAGAAGTATTTTTTTTTTTTTTTTTTTTTTTTAACACCGTTCTTGT
>Ga0209489_105113_pt1 | contig 23273 bp, 10 predicted proteins | sample SiratrowhiteBW_FD_187527 | JGI IMG/M metagenome (GOLD analysis project Ga0209489, IMG submission 187527) | Root nodule microbial communities of legume samples collected from California, USA - Siratro white BW (SPAdes) (version 2) | ecosystem: Host-associated > Plants > Roots > Nodule | place...
ATAAAAAGATGATCCAAATAAATTAGATAAAAAGGATAAGATTCAATCTTATTGGAAGATTATTCAAAGAACAAACAACAAGCGCACTTAAATATAAAATAAAACGTCTTTTGTAAAATATTATTTTAAGTCTTATTGGAAGATTATCTAGAAAATATCAAAGAATAAATAACAATACTGTAAATATAAAATAAAACATCTTTGTAAAATATTATTTTAAATTTTATGTCTTGTTTATCATCGTTGAGTAATATTAGTTTCTCTAAATGTATTATTACTTTTTTTTATTTATAAACTCTTTTATCTATCATTTTATAAATTTAATATATATATTTTGTATAGAAAAATATTATATTTTATAGAAACTCTCTATTAAATTTATAATAAAATATATTATTTTGTAAGGATGTTACACGATCTCCAATCAGCGCACGAACGTTTATTTCCTTCAAAATGTTACAATATTGATTTAACCTCTCAATATTAACTTTAAAAATAACACTATTACGGTAAGAAACTTTAAATTTTAGTTATTAATTATTTATTATACATGTATCTCACTGTTAACTCTTAGAATACATATTACATTATATTTTTCACCAGAATTATATTTCTCGTGTATTATCTTTTAAAAAGATTATTTACTTCAAATTTTTAATGTGAATGATTTGGATCCTATCTTTACTAAATGAGAAATAACACACTCTCCTTCCATTATAAGTATCTGCCTTCTAAATTTTGACATATTTAGTAAAAAATATTATTAAATTTTGGTTTTTATGCTTTTTCTTCAATATATTAACACGATATTAATTACTCTTAATTAAAGAAAGATATATTCTTGGAAAAATAATTTACAAAAACTTAAAAAGGTTATTGTTTTGAAACAAAATAAAGTCAAAATAAAAAGACAACGGTTTTAGAACGGAGAATATATATAATCACAAAAGAAGGTTTGAACATACCAAACTGAATTCTCTATTTTTAGATACTTTTAAGACACATTTTTTTAAAAAAACAGATTTTTCTTATTTGATGCTAAAAAAAATTTTCAGAACTACTTTACAGAATAATCCGGGTAATGACAGAGAAGAAAAACTAAAAATGCATGAAGATGTCATAAGCAAATGCTGTAAATAAACTACTTTTAAGGAAGTCTGTTATAAGTACACTAAATTACAGGACATACAGTATTTATACATCATCAAATTGAGTAATAAAAAGTAAAATCGAAAACAAAGCCTCTAACAAACTAACAATAACTGGAACCCTAGTCCTACCTTAAAATTAAAATGATGAAACTTACTTAGAATAACACATAGCAGACAGAGTTTAACTGAACTGAAGAGAGAAGGGTAGCGAAATTTACTGTACTTTGGCTATATTTTACTGATGCAGCGAATCTATATACTAACGTGTCAGCCATTGACAGCTTCTGGTTTGGAACAGCAGAAAAAATGAAAATAAACGCCATTTTTCTTTCTTTGGAAATGACACCAGTCGGTTATCACTTGGTCAATTACCCCTAATGTTTAGGAAATACATAAAATATATTTTGGATATTTCTGAGACTAAAAAAAAAAAAAATGAAAACTTTGCAAACTTAAAAAAAAAAAAAAAGCTAAAAAAGAGAAATAGAAACCAAAATGTTTAGTTTGGTTTTGCCTTGCTTTGCTTCCTACCTTCATCTGTATTTAATCAGCCTCTAAATGGAACAAAACCCTAAGGGTTCTTGTAAGAACCAATCGCCGCCGGATTGATCTCTGTCACTGTTTTCTTTGTTTGATCTCACTGCACCATTTCCTCACTCCCTTCTCTCTCTTCTCCCCCTTTTCTTTCCCACCTTCATTTTATTCTTCTGTATATATTATCCCTTCAGAAAACATGTTCTCCTAGGAATTTCCTGTCTGTAATTATGGAAACTAATTCTGGGGAACAAAGAGTGAAATTTGCAGGCAGAGTTTTGTGTTTGATTCTTGGGGTGATTTTGTTTCAGCTTCAGAAGTGGTCTCGGTGCAGTTTGTAGGAGGAAAGCTTGTTTTTTTTTTTTTTGTTTTTCATTTCCTTCCAGTAACTGCCAGTTATATTTTTGGGAAGTTGTTGACATGGGGCGTGGCGGTTTACTTTTTGTGGTGGGGAAAGTTTGAGTTTTTGGGTTTGTTGGGTTAGGGTTTAATTTGTGGTGGTGGGTAGTGATATGGTTTAGCTGTACGAGGTTGGTGATTGGAGAGTGGTGATCAAATTGGGATTTTGAAAAATGCTGTCTGAATTTGAAAGAAGACCGATGATTGGGAGTAACGAGGGTTCTTTTGGAGATGAACTGGAGAAGGAGATAGGGATGTTGCTTCGTGAGCAACGCAGACAAGAGGCTGATGATCGTGAGAGAGAGCTTAATATTTTTAGGAGTGGATCAGCGCCTCCAACTGTGGAGGGTTCCTTAAGTGCTGTTGGAGGGTTGTTTGGTGGCGGCGGCGGCGGTGGTGGTGGTGGTGGCGGCACTGGTGCCTTTTCTGAGTTTCAAGGGACTAAAGATGTGAATGAGATTGCTTCTGAGGAAGAGCTTAGGTCTGATCCAGCTTATCTTTCGTACTATTACTCCAATGTGAATTTGAATCCTAGGCTGCCACCTCCTTTGATGTCAAAGGAGGATTGGAGGTTTCAACAAAGACTTAAAGGTGGAACTTCAGTTCTTGGTGGAATAGGAGATAGAAGGAAAGTGAACAGGACTGAAGAAAATGGCGGTAGGTCGATGTTTTCTACCCCACCGGGTTTTAACATGAGGAAACAAGAGAGTGAAGTGGACAATGAAAAAACAAGAGGTACTGCGGAGTGGGGTGGTGATGGACTAATTGGTTTGCCAGGACTAGGGCTGAGCAAACAAAAGAGCTTTGCAGAAATTTTCCAGGTGGATTACCTCATCTGCCATTGATTGAATCCACGCGGCATCTGTTTCTATTTTTCCTGGACTGTGTAATTTTGCATTTTGTGTTTTCACTTTCATCTGTGACATATGATTAATTTATGCTCATGTTGTGTGGATTTTATGTTCTGATGTGTGGTATTGCTCAAACGTTATGATTGGTGCATGTTATTCTCCAGGGGAGTTAATTGATGTCACGAAACTGTGTTTCTGAGTTTTGGATTTCGTAGTTTATAGTGCTTTTTTGTGTGGAAAGATGACAACACATTTTGTGAATTCATTAGAGTTTTATTTTATTTATTTTCATATCCTTCTAATAACCTTATGGATTGTCCTCTAGTAGTTTTCCTTTGTGTTTCATACTGGCTCTAAATTTTTTACACTGATTGTTTAGCTACATCTTGTTGATTTGTTACATTCACCATAATATATTTTAGGCACGTTTTCAAAACACATTTGTGTTTAGTTTTGTAATACTGCATACATAGTGCATATCTGTATTGTTACTGTAGTACTGTATTGTAAACTGTAGAATGTTTGTGGTTGAGGTACCTTCCTGTCTCTCCAGTCGATTATCACTTGATAACGTCATGGGCATTAAAATTTAAGTTATTCTACGAGATATAATCTACATGTTTATGTTATAAGCAGATTATGAAGTAATCTATTCAACTGAAGTAATTTAGTTACAAGGGTCTCTTCTACACATTCACTATATAGACTTTGAATACAGTGTACTATTCATTTTATATTCAAAACTTTTAGATACATTCTCTCAATGTTTTGTCTTTTCTCTTACATTCTCTCAGTATTGGTTTATGCTTCTCCCCCAGTTACATTATTTCACACAATTGCTATCAATTTTTTACACTTGGCTTTGCACCCAGTAGTTTTGATGAATGTGACATATAGTAGTATTGACATGGAGTACATGTTGATTTTGATGTTGCAGTCTATGTTTTTTTGCTAGATCTACATAACGTATATTTAAATCATTATTTGTTTGCCTTTTCATTTTGAAAGTATTTTTTTAGCAATATTTATTTATTTTTTCTTGGTACTATCACTAGTTCACATTTCTGAAGTGAATTTAGCATATTTTTGCTGTGATGTTTTTATTAGATTTCTTTATTTTCATATCCTTTTTCTTCTGCGGATCATTTACAATCAATAATTGTGCAGGATGATTTGGGGGGTAATACCTCTGTCACTGGCCCTCCTTCTCGTCCAGCCAGTCGTAATGCATTTGATGACAATGATATCATAAGTTCTGCTGAAGCGGAGTTGGCTCATGTACGTCGTGAGTCTTCGACCACAGATGCTCTAAGGTCAGGAGCGAATGTTCAAGGATCATCTACTTCCCAAAATATTGGTCTGCCAGCTTCATATTCTTATGCTGCTGCAGTAGGGTCTTCCTTATCAAGAAGCACTACTCCTGATCCGCAGCATGTTGCTAGGGCTCCTAGTCCCTGCATCACACCTATTGGTGGTGGCAGAACCATTGCTTCTGATAAGAGAGGTATTTCCAGTCCAGATGGATTTAATGGTGTCTCATCTGGAATCGACGGGTCTTCAGATCTTATGGCAGCACTGTCAGTGATGAATTTGTCAGCAGATGACATGTTAGATGGTGATAACCGTTTGCCATCACAGGTTGAATCAGATGTTGAAAATCACCGGAGATATCTTTTTGGTAGGCAAGGTGGTCAAGATCACGGGAAGCAACATGCTTATTTAAAGAAATCTGAATCAGCTCACTTGCAAAATTCAAGTAAGAGCAGGAGCAGTTCTGATCCGAACAATGCATCCTTGGATAGGCAGGTTGAGCTACAAAAGTCTAATGTTCCTTCCAATAACTCATATTTCAAAGGATCACCTACCTCCCATTTTAGTAGAGGAGGTAGTTTGCCACCTCAGTACCAGACTTTAGACGGTACAAATTTGTCATTTAATAACTATGGTCTGAGTGGATATGCTGGAAATCCAGCATTAGCATCCTTGATGACTAATCAACTGGGCACTGGTAATCTGCCTCCATTGTTTGAAACTGTTGCTGCAGCTTCAGCCATGGCGGCCCCTGGAATGGACTCAAGAATTCTTGGAAGTGGTTTGGCTTCTGGAGCTGCTGCTCCATCTGATGTGCATAATCTTGGTAGGATGGGAAATCAAATTCCCAGTAGTGCTCTTCAGGCCCCTTTTGTTGATCCCATGTATCATCAGTACCTGAGGACATCTGAGTATGCAGCACAACTTGGTGCTCTTAATGACCCCTCTGTCGACAGGAACTACTTAGGTAATTCATACATGAACTTACTAGAGCTTCAGAAAGCTTATCTTGGGTCTATCCTCTCACCTCAGAAATCTCAATACAATGTACCACTGGGTGGTAAATCAGGCAGCTCCACTCCTCATGGCTATTATGGAAATCCTGCATACGGTGTTGGGTTGTCATATCCAGGAAGTCCAATGGCAAACTCTGTTGTATCCACTTCTCCAGTAGGACCTGGAAGTCCTGTTAGGCACAATGACCTGAATATTCGTTTTGCTTCTGGAATGAGGAATTTAGCTGGGGTCATGGGACCTTGGCATGTGGATACTGGGAACATTGATGAAAGTTTTGCTTCTTCTCTGTTGGAGGAGTTTAAAAGCAATAAAACAAAGTGTTTTGAGCTCTCTGAAATTGCTGGTCATGTTGTTGAATTCAGGTATTTTTTTTCCTATTGATCTTTTTCTTATGCTACCATCCCAACAATAATAATTTTGATTAATCTATTATCATTGACAGTGCTGATCAATATGGGAGCCGATTTATTCAACAAAAGCTTGAAACGGCTACTACAGAAGAAAAAAACATGGTTTATCAGGAAATCATGCCACATGCCCTTGCTTTGATGACTGATGTCTTTGGTAATTATGTGGTTCAAAAGGTAATCATTAATCTTTTAATTTATTATTTTCTTTCATGAATCTTGTTTGAATAATGGTTTGTAATTGATAGAAAATCTGTTTTTATGATCTCTATCTCTCACCTAGATGTAGCTTTTTTCAGATTAACTTCTTTTTATCTCTAATGTAAGAAGTCGTATATAGGTACATGAATGTGCGAGGGATAAATCATCTCTTAAGCATTTTTCTCATATTTTTATTCTAATAGGGTAGTGCTATATGGTATATTGCAGTTTTTTGAGCATGGACTTGTAGCCCAGAGAAGAGAATTGGCCAACAAACTTCTTGGACATGTTCTGACACTTAGCCTTCAAATGTATGGTTGCCGAGTCATCCAGAAGGTATGAACAATAAAATTTGGCATTTAGTCGATGTGTATATGTTTGCCTCTCTAATTTTCTTGTTTGTCAATTATATATCCCTCTTTAGGCCATTGAAGTTGTTGATCTAGATCAGAAGATAGAGATGGTGCAAGAGCTTGATGGTAATGTCATGCGCTGTGTACGTGATCAGAATGGTAATCATGTCATTCAGAAGTGTATTGAATGCGTTCCTGAAGATGCAATCCATTTTATTATCTCAACCTTTTTTGATCAAGTTGTGACTCTCTCAACCCATCCATATGGTTGCCGTGTGATACAAGTAAGGTCTTTTCACTGGTTATGTCACTCGTATTTTGTATCTAAGATCATTTGTCATATAAGATGCCTTTTATGCAACAGAGAGTACTGGAGCACTGCAAAGATCCTACAACACAGCAGAAAGTTATGGATGAAATTTTAGGGGCAGTTAGTATGTTAGCTCAGGATCAGTATGGCAACTACGTTGTTCAGGTTTATAATTTTTTCTTTTTAGACAATTTGGGCTTCTTTCTTGTTGCCATAATAGTTGAAGTGTATTTTTATGGTTCTCATGATTGTTTGGTTTACTTTAGTATATGCTTTTACTCTTGGCTGCAAGCCTGCTAATCACCTTTATTTTAGAGCAATAGTTATGACCTTTGACTGTAGTCCCAAAAATTCTTATGTCACAATGTTTTTTGAAACTGTTCTTTATATTGAATTTTTCTTACTTCAAATCTTTACCTACAGTGTCCTTATCAATAGGTTTTATCATGAAACTCTTCAGCCAGAAGTTTTTTTTTTTTTTTTTTTTTTTTTTTTTTTTTTTTTTAATTTTTTTTTTTTTTTTTTTTTTTTCTTTATGATTTTCAACTGAATTTTATGTGTATTTCTTTGAACATATGTAATGTAATGCTTCAGTGACAATTGTTTTCATTTATAATTCTTTGTTTTTGAAACTGTAACTTTCTTTTATAGCTTCATGCCCTATTTATTTATGTTTTTGAAATGCCGTCAAGGTTGGTTCTTTTGTCCGAAATCACAACTTCTCTGTTTATTATGTATGTGGGTTGATTTCTTGCTTTGGGTTTGTTCTCTCCCTGATAACAGCATGTTCTAGAACATGGGAAGCCTCATGAGCGTTCTTCTATAATAAAAGAATTAGCCGGCAAGATTGTTCAAATGAGTCAACAGAAGTTTGCTTCCAATGTTGTGGAGAAATGTCTGACCTTTGGGGGTCCTTCTGAGCGCCAATTACTAGTAAATGAAATGCTTGGCTCAACAGATGAAAATGAGCCTCTTCAGGTTCGATTAACTTTCTTTTTCAAATACACGCCTTTCCCACTCTTTATTTGATGCAAAATGACAAAGCAACCCGACTGTAAATGAGATTCTTTGTATATACAGGCCATGATGAAAGATCAGTTTGCAAATTACGTTGTACAAAAGGTGCTGGAAACATGTGATGATCAGCAGCGCGAGCTGATTCTTTCCAGAATTAAGGTTCATTTAAATGCATTGAAGAAGTACACCTATGGGAAGCACATCGTTGCACGTGTAGAGAAACTTGTTGCTGCTGGAGGTACTTGCCCCTTTCATTTGCCTTTCTCACACTTTTGTATTTACCATCCATTTGTGCATGTTAGAGGAGCACTTTAATCTGAGATGGTGCTGTGCTCCCTCGTGTTAAATACATACACGAGCTAAATACATACATACACGAGATACAAGCATGAAGACCAAGACATTGTGCTACTTTAATATGAATGCAGTTTTTATGATATGTTGAGGTATTACATAGTTTCTGAAAGGTTATGTATAATTTGTTGCAGAAAGGAGAATTGCTGCTCAGTCTCCCCAACCTGCTTAGGTGGCTTAGAAAAATAATATTGTACAGCTAACTGAGGCTAGTGTGAGCTGCTACTGCTGCATCTTCTTGTTCCTTTTTCCAAATGAAGAGGTTATGTTTCCTGTCTGTGAAGATGGGTTATAGCCAGTTGGAAATAAAGTTGTCGGTTGTACTGCAGAACTGTACATTTTGTAGCTTTAAGTTTATACAAAGAATTTAAGCGAGATGAGGCTGATCAGATGTTTGAATGCACCTGAGGGCCCTGCAGAGGAGATAAAATGAAATATGACTATACAAGCCTTTTTATGGTGTAAAGATTATAAAATGGTGAGGTAGCTTATAAGTGGACGTGACTGTACAAAATGATGCCATGTGGAAGACCTGTTCTTGTGTACACGAGGACAGCTTTTTTTCTTCTCTTAGTCATGTATGGTTTTTGACTTCCTTTCCCCTTTCAAGAGTATAATTTTTGTTGCAAGTTTATCTTTATCTCTTCTCCTGTGATAGCGATAAGTCCTCACTCCTAATGTTTTTATTCAATCACGTCTAAAATCATAAAGGTTCTCCAAAAGTAGGATAAACATTTGCAGCTCCCTTTTGAATGAGAAGATAAAATTTATTTGTTATATTATTTTGGTGTAAACTTCTATCAAGATAGAGGTTTGATGCTGGTTTGACTTTTTGCTGGGTTGGTAAATGAAGTTTTATTCTTAATTGAAAAAGGTTTGCATTTAAAACGTGTCCTTCAGTTTTGTTTTAAAAATCTGACTCTTTGACTTTGGGGTCAGTGAGTTTTGTAGTAGACTTGGTCCTATACACGGTGTGATGATCTGATCTCAACACAGTGTGTAAGTAGGTTTAGCGTTGGTCAGTAGGTTTAGCGTTGGTCGACCTTTCATAAACTCAATGAAGTCTTCTTGATTTGTTAAAGAAAAGCTTCGCAGGTTGCTATTGACGGCTTTCACTGAAGCATTTTCTAGTGTATACTTAATATTTTATTTGTTAGATATGTAATCTTCCTTTTGTTAGATATGTAATCTTCCGATGATAAACATATATTTGTAATAAAGAAAGGGTCATAAGGAGACAGAAGCAAAAAAGAGCAGAGGAGAAGGTCAGGTATGAACATGCATATCATATAGTTGATGTCACAATGAGTTACATGTGAATATTTTTTAACAAAAAAGTCGGAAGTCATCCTTTTAATTTTTTTATTGTGACAAACAACCTATTTGCTGTTTCACTCTTTATTTAGTAACACACGTTGTCTTCATGGTTCCATACTTCCATTGGTAACACATTTCCTCTAATGTTTGGTAGTACATAATAGAGGCATGCAAAAGAAATCGTGCTTTCCTTATAATTTTTTTAAATTGTTTTTTCTTACTTACTTATTTCATGATTGTATTAAATGTATGGAATGACTATTAATAATAATTTTTTTTTTGAGTTGTATGATTTATGAATTAAATTAAATTTTACTTAATGTCTTTGTGTAATGGTAACTGATTTCTATCTTTTTTTTAAGACATATCGACATAGAAAGGAGTTTGATCTAGGCTTGTAGTACTCGAATTATTTTTTGAGGTTTGGATAAGGTCTTTTCTAAGTCAAAAGTCTTCTCCAACTTGGTTAGGAATAATACTTACAGAGACATGCTTATGATTAAGTTAGTATAAATGTAAATGAGTAACATGGATAATAAATAAGGACAATAGTTAAGGACAATAGTTACATTTCTAAAAAATATTAAATATAAGATTGATATTTGGTCAACTAATATTCATAAAAGTTTATAATAAAGAAGAACCTTGTTAATAATGTAGATTTACGCTTAATCTTAATTAACACTTGATAAATAAAAGTTTAATAAATTCTTTTGATAAACAATATAATAAACTCAATTGGTTTATTTTATAATTGTCAAAAAGGACGTCAAACCGACTTCCAATAACAAAGTTATTCTTAAGTAATACTATGTACAATATTTATTCGATATTTATACCATAAAATCTTGGAGTATCTAAACAAGTTATTCACCTGTACATTTGTAATCTATAATTAGTATTCATTTATATGAAAGTATTATCTATCAATTTTATGATTTAAAGTAACTGCTGTATCTTTGATTTTTCCTTTTTTTTTTTTACTTTACTATGTTTTTGTAAGGAAGGATTAGTAAAAAAAAGAATGTTAAACTGTTAATCAAAAGTACTTGAAAAAAATGATAACTAAAGTAGATGAAATATGTTATGTCAACTCTTATAATTCATACATTTTAGGGTTTTGTTACCAATTTCAATAAGATAAACAATTTGTTTTATCTTCTCAAAGAGATATGATTATGAAATATATTAAATGTAATTCAAGGCATCAAATTTATTATTTATTAATAATGGAATAACTAACAAGAACCCAAATGTCTCTTTAATGATTTATTTTTTTCATGGAACTTCTACATTGAATAGAATAAATCTTTAAAGATATATAAGAAATAATTTATACTATGAAGCTAATCCTATTAAAAAGAAAAAAAGAAAAATGTTACCCAGTCCATCTAGTATTGAAATAGTCTAATGAAACTTTCTTATATTGGGGAGTGCGTTGAAAACCTAAAAAGGTTTACTAAAAAACAACTGAAAAAATACTTAAAAACTGCTAATGATAATTTTTGAAGGAAATGAGAAAACATACCAAATAATTTTAATTAAGAGTACTTCTCAATCTTTATACCAAATCTAGAACGAAAAATTAAAATTAAGTCCATAAACATATAATACAAAACAATACACATTTAGATGGACTTCTAAAATTAAATTATATCCAAAATATCACAATTAAGAATATAAAACCAACAAAAGTATATACATATTTAAATAAATTTTTATTCTTCATTTTAACCTTAGTTTTAATTTTAATTTACCTTCACTTTATGTAAATAAAATTAATTCCAACATTTTCATATAAAATTTAAATTTTAAATAAAATACAAATTTCAAAATAAAAAATATATATGAAAAAATGAACTAACTTTGGAGAGGCTGCGAACTCGGTTGCAGATGCAGGAGCTTCGCAGTTTGTAACACCAGGAAACATTGATAACAATGGCGGTCCGGTGCATAGTGTGCCTTCAAAGTCCGGTGCGGTGTATGGCGTGAAGGTCTACGACGATGCAGATGAAGGGCAACGACAATGGTTGTGGAAGGAGAGGAAAAAAGATTTATTTATAAAATCTACATTTTAATTACTATTTTATTTATTTTGGCTGTTATTTTTTTAATACATAAAAATATATTTTTATTCTTATAACACATTATTTTAAATATTGTTATGTTAATATATTTTAATAACAAAGTCTTATCAGATGTTAAATTTATGTCTCGCTAAATAAAAATGTCTTAATATATTATTTTACGGGTTACACGTGTAAGAAAATTGTAGAAATGTAAAATTTAGTACGCTCTTTCAAATTTGTGCATACATTTTCTTCTCTATATAAGAAAAATATAATTTATTAAATGTTTTTATTTGTTTTTTTATAAAACAAATATTGTTCACATTTTCTATGTTGAACAGATATTGTTTTATCTCTCATCTTTATGTATAATCCCCTTCCTTTGGTTTCTTACAACATAAAAAAGAGAAAAATGCTTAATTGAATTTTCTATCAATTATATAATTTTACATATTTTTAAAACATACCTCAAAATAAACTTAGGATTTTTTTCATCTCTAAAACATAATAATATTTTTCAAACAGATGTTTTAGTTTGATTCTAAAACATTTATTTACAACTGCACTCCAAAATAACAAACCAAAATACAGTACCCCTACCTCAATCAACCTGTGTGCAGTAACATACGCAAAACAAAAAGAAAGTAACACTTTGACAACTTAGAAAAATAATCCAAAAGCTACTTTTAGCAACCTCTGTTTTGATGTACACTACGTTCCTGAACACAGTATCTATACAAGAATTGAGTATTTGAAAGTAAATCTGAATAACAAAAGTCTCTGATACGCTAATAACTAGACTTACTAGTTCTAACAGTGTGTTTGTAAAACATACTTGAAAACCAGCGTGTGGTTCCTGCATGTAAAGTAGGAAAGAGAAGGAACATTTGACATGTGTAGTGTTAGAAGTAATGCATGTTATAGAGAAGAGGGAAGTAGCAAATGTGAAAATTACTCTTAATAACACATGTACATAAGAGTTTAACTGAAGTGAAGAAATAGGAGTAAGTGGTGCGAAATTTACTGTACTTTGGGCTAAATTTTACTGATATAGAGAATCTACTACAGAGACGTGTCAGTTGGTGACAGCTTCTGGTTTGGAAACAGAAGCAAAAAACAAATAAATGCCATTTCTCTTTCCTTGGCAATGGCATTAGTCGGTTATCACTTGGTCAATTACCCCTAATGTTTAGGAAATACATAAATTATATTCTGGATATTTCCGAGATTCACAGATAAATGTAAACTCTTTTAACCTAAAATACAAAAACAAAAAAGGAAAAATAGAAACCCAATATGTCTCTTTAGTTTGGTTTGGCTATGCTTTGCTTCCTACCATCAACTGTATTTAATCCTCCTCTAAATGGAACAAAACCCTAAGGGTTCTTGTAAGAACCAATCGCCGCCGGATTGATTTCTCTCACTGTTTCCTTTTTTGATCTCACTGCACCATCATCCCTCACTCCCTTTTCTCTCTTCTCTCCTCTTCTTTTCCACCTTTATTTTATTCTTCTGTATATACCATCCTCTGGGGAATCATGTTCTTCTGGGAATTTCTTGTCTATAATCATGGAAACTAATTATGGAGAACATAGAGTGAATTTTGCAGTCTGGGTTTGGGTTTGATTATTGGGTTTCAGCTTCGGAGGTGGCTTCGGTGCAGTTTTTACAGAAAGCTTGATTTTTTCTTTTGTTTTTCATTTCCTTTGGGTAACTGCCAGTTATAATTTTGTGAAGTTGTTAATATGGAGTGCTTAAGTTATGCGGTGGTGGAATACGTTTAAGCTTTTGGGTTTTTGTAGGTTAGGGTTTGATTTCTGCTGGTGGGTGGTGTTATAGTTTAGCTATACGATGAGGTTGGTGATCAGATTGGGACACTGAAAAATGTTGTCTGAATTGGAAAGAAGACCGATGCTTGGGAGTAACGAGGGTTCTTTTGGAGATGAACTGGAGAAGGAGATAGGGATGTTGCTTCGTGAGCAACGCCGACAAGAGGCTGATGATCGTGAGAGAGAGCTTAATATTTTTAGGAGTGGATCAGCGCCTCCAACTGTTGAGGGTTCTTTAAGTGCTGTTGGAGGGTTGTTTGGTGGTGGTGCTGTTGCCGGTGCTGGTGGTGCTGGTGCTGGTGCCTTTTCGGAGTTTCATGGGACTACGGATGTTAATGGGATTGCTTCCGAGGAGGAGCTAAGGTCTGATCCAGCTTATCTTTCGTACTATTACTCCAATGTGAATTTGAATCCTAGGCTGCCACCTCCTTTGCTGTCAAAGGAGGATTGGAGGTTTCAACAAAGACTTAAAGGTGGTGTGTCAGTTCTGGGTGGAATTGGAGATAGGAGGAAAGTGAACAGGGCTGAGGATAGTGGTGGTAGATCCTTCTTTTCTACTCCACCAGGTTTTAACATGAGGAAACAAGAGAGTGAAGTGGATAATGAAAAAACAAGAAGTGCTGCGGAGTGGGGTGGTGATGGACTGATTGGTTTGCCTGGAATAGGGCTGAGCAAACAGAAGAGTTTTGCAGAAATTTTCCAGGTGGCTTGCTTCTTCTGCCATTGGTTGACTAATTGCCAGTGTTTCATCTGTTTCTATTTTTCCTGGATTTTGTAATTTGGTATTTTGTGTTATCATGTTTGACATGTGATTAATTGATGATGCATTGAAGTTGGGTATGATCTCTGGTAGTATATGCTGATTATAAATTTTTATATTCTGATGTGTGGTATTGTTCAAAAGTTCTGATTAATGATTGTAATTCTTAAGGGAAGCGAAGTTTGATTAGGGGAATGCTAAATGATGACATGCGTCGGTCTTTGGATTTGGGTTCCTATATAGTCAGTTATAGTGCTTATTGTGATGGAAGATGACAGCATAACACTTTATGAATTCACCTAAAAAAATTCATTAGAGTTCTGACAATCCTTCATTGCTGGTTCTAAGCATTTATACTGATTGTTTAGGGTCTCCAGCCAGTTGATCACATGATGACATCATTGCTATTAAAATTTAATTTATTGTTTAAAAAATATCAGATACAGTATTTTAATCGAAGTGACGGTTAGATTTAGATTTTCCGATGCAAAGGATTCATGCCCATCAGCCCGTTCTGAACTAGCTAACAGATTATGTAGCTGCACTACTTATTTCTGTTTCTGTTTCAACCAAATTTGTGGAGAGTCTTTCTTGCTAAATTTTGTATCTTGAGTCCTTCTTTTCTCTGACATATTGTCAACTACGGTTCATGCTTCTGCACCACTTACATTTTCTGTTCAAGCTTGACTTGGCTTACACCCATTAATTTTGACAGATCGTTATAATACCCATGGTATTGAAGTGACTCGTGTTGATTTTGATCTTGAAGTCTGTTTTTTTCTATAACTTTAAATATATTGTATATTAAGATATTTATTGGCATGCCTTTGCATTTTAAAAGTTTTTTTGTAACCATATCTATTTTTCTTGCTAATATCAATTGTTGACATTTCTGTAGTGGATTTATATTATATTTTCTTTGATATCTTTCTTGGGTTTCTTTATTTGCATATCCGTTTTTCTTCTGCCCGTGATTTACAAACAGTAATTGTGCAGGATGATTTGGCACGTAATACCTCTGTCACAGGCCCTCCCTCTCGTCCAGCCAGTGGTAATGCATTTGATGACAATGATGTCATTAGTCCTGCTGAAGCAGAGTTAGCTCATGTACGCCGTGAGTCCACAACAACTGATGCACTGAGGTCAGGATCAAATGTTCAAGGATCATCTGCATCCCAAAATACTGGCTTGCCAGCTTCATATTCTTATGCTGCTGTGGTTGGATCTTCCTTGTCAAGAAGCACTACTCCTGATCCACAGCTTGTTGCTAGGGCTCCCAGTCCCTGCATCACACCTATTGGTGGTGGCAGAGCTACGCCTTCTGAAAAGAGAATTATTGCTAGTCCAGATGGATTTAACAGTATTTCATCTGGCATAAATGAGTCAGCAGATCTTGTGGCAGCATTGTCAGTGATGAATTTGTCTGCAGATGACATGTTAGATGGTGATAACCGTTTGCCATCACATGTTGAATCAGATGTTGATAATCACCAGAGATATCATTTTGGTAGGCAAGGTGGTCAAGATCACGGGAAGCAACATGCTTATTTAAAGAAATCTGAATCAGCTCACTTGCAAAATTCAAGTAAGAACAGGGACGGTTCTGATCTTAGCAATCCGTCCTTGGATAGGCAGGTTGACCTACAAAAGTCTAATGTTCCTTCTAATAATTCATATTTCAAAGGATCACCTACCTCCCATTTTATTAGAGGAGGTAATTTGCAACCTCAGTACCAGCCTTTAGATGGTTCAAATTCATTGTATACTAATTATGATCTGAGTGGGTACACCGGAAATCCAGCATTGGCATCCTTGATGACTAACCAACTTGGCACTGGTAATTTGCCACCCTTGTTTGAAAACGTCGCTGCTGCATCTGCAATTGCAGCCCCTGGAATGGACTCAAGAATTCTTGGAGGTGGTTTGGCTTCTCGAGCTGCTGCTCCATCTGATGTGCATAATCTTGGTAGGATTGGGAATCAAATTCCGGGCAGTGCTCTTCAGGCCCCTTTTGTTGATCCTATGTATCTTCAGTACCTGAGGACTTCTGAGTATGCAGCACAACTTGGTGCTCTTAATGACCCCTCTGTCGACAGGAATTACTTAGGCAATTCTTACATGAATTTACTTGAGCTCCAGAAAGCTTATCTTGGGTCTATCCTCTCACCTCAGAAATCTCAATACAATGTACCACTGGGTGGTAAATCAGGCAGCTCCACTCCTCATAGTTATTATGGAAATCCTGCTTATGGTGTTGGGCTGTCTTATCCAGGAAGTCCAATGGCAAACTCTGTTGTATCCACCTCTCCTGTAGGATCTGGAAGTCCTGTTAGGCACAATGAACTGAATATGCGTTTTGCTTCTGGAATGAGGAATTTAGCTGGGGTAATGGGACCTTGGCATGTAGATACTGGGAACATTGATGAAAGCTTTGCTTCTTCTTTGTTGGAGGAGTTTAAAAGCAACAAAACAAAGTGTTTTGAGCTTTCTGAAATTGCTGGTCATGTTGTTGAATTCAGGTAGTTTTTTGCTATTGATCTTCTTATGCATTATGGTGCCGTCCTGTAAAAACAATTGAGTACTTTATGATCATTGGCAGTGCGGATCAATATGGGAGCCGATTTATTCAACAAAAGCTTGAAACGGCCACTACAGAAGAAAAAAACATGGTTTATCAGGAAATCATGCCACATGCCCTTGCATTGATGACTGATGTCTTTGGTAATTATGTGGTTCAAAAGGTAATCATTACTCTTAGTTTAATATTTTCTTTCATGAATCTTGTTTGAGCAATAGTTGGTAATGGTATATGGTATATTGTAGTTTTTTGAGCATGGACTTCCAGCCCAGAGAAGAGAGTTGGCCAACAAACTTCTTGGCCATGTTCTGACACTTAGCCTTCAAATGTATGGTTGCCGGGTCATCCAGAAGGTATGGACAATATAAGGTGGCATTAGTTGATATGTATATATGTTTTGCTCCCTCTCTAATTTTCTCAGCATGTTATCAATTGTCTTTTGTTCTTCAATTTTTTTATACATGTTTAGGCCATCGAAGTTGTTGATCTAGATCAGAAGATAGAGATGGTGCAAGAGCTTGATGGTAATGTCATGCGCTGTGTACGTGATCAAAATGGTAATCATGTCATTCAGAAGTGTATTGAATGTGTCCCTGAAGATGCAATCCATTTTATTGTCTCAACATTTTTTGATCAAGTTGTGACCCTCTCAACCCATCCATATGGTTGCCGGGTTATACAGGCAAGTTATCGCTGGTTATGTCCACTCTTATTATGTTATCAAAGATCATTTGTCATAGTATTGCGTTCTACACTACAGAGAGTACTGGAACATTGCAAAGATCTTACAACACAGCAGAAAGTTATGGATGAAATTTTAGGAGCAGTTAGCATGTTAGCTCAGGATCAGTATGGCAACTACGTTGTTCAGGTTTATAATTTTTTTGGACTAGACAATTTAAAAGTTGTTTCTTATTGCCACAGTTGTGAAAGTATGCTTTTATAATGTTTGTTGGGTTTACTTGAGCATGGTTTTCTGCTTGTAAACTCTTGGCTGCGAGGCTGCCATCAAGTTTTTTTTTCGAGAAATAGTAATGGTAATTGTTTTCTTTTTTGGACCTTTGATTGACTGTTGTCTCAACAATTCTCGTGTCACAATGTGTTTTGAAACTATTCTCCTTTATGTTGATCTTTTTTTAACTGCAAATTTGTTAATTGACAATGAAATGTGAAATGTCTTTTATTTTGGCAGGCTTCTAGTCTTTACAGTGTTATTATTATCAATAAATGATGTCGTGAAACTTTCCAACTAGAAATTTATTTTTCTTTTTTATGATTTCCAGCTAAGTTTATTGTGCATGTCTCTGGAACTCATATAATACTTGAGTGACAATTGTTGGTATTTTAATTCTCTTTTTTTTTTTTTTTACAACTGTTACTTTATGTTATAGCTTGCTGCCGTATCCATTTTATGCTTTTAAAATGACATCGATGTTGGTTCTCTCACCTGTGATAGATGCTTATGGTCCCTACTGACTACATATTATTTTACCTCTTAAATGTGTTTCTGTTTAATCAATAAGTGGGTTGATTTTTATGTTTTTGGTTTCTTTTCTCTTTGATAACAGCATGTTCTGGAGCATGGGAAGCCACATGAGCGTTCTTCTATAATAAAGGAATTAGCAGGCAAGATTGTTCAAATGAGTCAACAGAAGTTTGCCTCCAATGTTGTGGAGAAATGTTTGACCTTTGGAGGTCCTTTTGAGCGCCAATTACTAGTACATGAGATGCTTGGCTCCACAGATGAAAATGAGCCTCTTCAGGTTTGTTGAACTTTCTCTTTCTAATGTATGCCTCTGCCACTATTTGATGCAAAAGTATAAGGCAATGCCAATGCATCCTGTTAGGCTCAGTGTATTAGGTTCAATGCCATCATAAGTAATCAGAAATTGTTTTCATGATTTCTAATGCAATTGCATGAACACAGCTCACGACATCTGCAGAGCTTTTTTCTATCCAACATCTCCTTCATGTGTTTGACCATAACAATTTTTCACATTTCCTTTCTTTAACTTTGTTGACATAACTATTTCAGTTCTGGGAGAAGGCAGTTTATATCTCCCCAATAATTCTTTCAATAAAATTATTATTTGTCGGTGTTGTGAATGATTTAGTTAAGTCTCATTGTCTGTCTTTACTAAAATTGACAATGGTTGGTCGCATGTTGGATGAGACTTTAACCTCTTCCCAATTTTTGCAAAATTGTAAATGAGATTCTTGTACATACAGGCTATGATGAAAGACCAGTTTGCAAATTACGTTGTACAAAAGGTGCTGGAAACATGTGATGATCAGCAGCGCGAACTGATTCTTTCCCGAATTAAGGTTCATTTAAATGCGTTGAAGAAGTACACCTATGGAAAGCACATCGTTGCACGTGTAGAGAAACTTGTTGCTGCTGGAGGTACTTGCCCCTTTCATTTGCCTTTCTCACATTTTTGTATTTACCATCCATTTGTGTGTTAGAGGAGCACTTTCATCTGAAATGGTGCTCCCAAGTGTTAAATAAATACACGAGACACGCATGAAGACCAAGACATTGTGGTGCTTTAATATGAAATGAAGGCAATTTTTATGATGTGTAGAGGTATTACATAGTTTCTGAAATGTTATGTATATTTTGTTGCAGAAAGGAGAATTGCTGCTCAGTCTCCTCAACCTGCTTAGGTGGCTTAGAAAAATAATATTGTACAGCTAACTGAGGCTAGTGTGAGCTGCTGCTGCTGCATCTTCTTGTTCCTTTTTCCAAATGAAGAGGTTATGTTTCCTGTCTGTGAAGATGGGTTGTAGCCAGTTGGAAATAAAGTTGTCGGTTGTACTGCAGAACTGTACATTTTGTAGCTTTAAGTTTATACAAAGAATTTAAGCGAGATGAGGCTGATCAGATGTTTGAATGCACCTGAGGGCCCTGCAGAGGAGATAAAATGAAATATGACTATACAAGCCTTTTTATGGTGTAAAGATTATAAAATGGTGAGGTAGTTTATAAGTGGACGTGACTGTACAAAATGATGCCATGTGGAAGACCTGTTCTTGTGTACACGAGGACAGCTTTTTTTTTTTCTTCTCTCTTAGTCATGTATGGTTATTGACTTCCTTTCCCCTTTCAAGAGTATAATTTTTGTTGCAACTTTACCTCTTCCTTTTCTCCTGTGATAGCTATGATAAGTCCTCATTGTTTATGTTTTTATTCAATCACGTCTAAAATGGGAAAAGAAATGAGCACTTGCATAAAGGATCTCCAAAAGTAGGATAAACATCCGCAAGAAAAGAGTGTTGTAAAATGATTGCATGATATTATTATTTAAGTACTTTTAAACACCTTAAGTGCGTTTTCAACCTTCCTGGTGTAAGTTATGCATCTCTTCTAAGCTCCTTTTTAGATAAAATTTAAGTGCGTTTTCTTTTGGTGTAAATTTTCTATCAAAAATTAAGACTTGGTTAGTGAAGTTTAGTTTTAAATGAAACACATTGAAAGCATTTAAGGTGAGTGAGTTTTATGGCTTGGTTTGAACACGGTTATGTTTGGTGTAATGATGTTTAGTGTATTTTGTTGACCATTTATTAGACTCTCTATTGCAACATTTTACAAATTAAACTTGTAAAAAATCAGTCTAAAACATCCACTGATCTCAACTTTGTTGGTAGTATTGTCTTATATCTGAAGAAATTATGTGTTTATAATCTTAATTACCCTCTGTTTGGTATGCAATAAAGATATTTAATTTAAAACAGTTAACTAAAATTAACTTTTGTTTTGTAAAGATAGGCTGAAACTGATGATCCAAAATAATATATAGTATAACTTTTGAGGAAACTCATGTACAGTAGTAACTAGTTATAGAAATTGTTAGATGTGGTTCTCTCTTCCGTCCGAAATTGTACTCCACCGTAGATCTTGTCTTGATTGAATACTTAAGATATATTAATATATTTGATAGTATCACATAGAAACCTCGCATCCTATTCCCGTCCAGTAAAAGATTTGAAATTATATGTGTGAGTTATTTTATTTGTGGCAGTTGCATCTTCCACGCACATCAAATAAACAAAGTTATCTACTACTTCTTATTTACTTTTTTATTTTAGATTTAAAGAGTTTTATAATGGCTTTACCAGGTGGCAGAAGCCAAGTTGCAGATACAATAATCAAAGTCTTCACACTAACTAACAAGCCATTGTTTTCAAAATATTAATTTATTAATTAATGCCTCAAAAAGATCATTGCGATAATTTTTTATAATAACAGTGAGTGATGAAAATTCATTGGAATATGCTAACAACAAATTCTAGATAAAAACTCCATATATGTTTATTTATTTCACTTAATCTCGTAAACTTAATTAAACATTTTATTTATATTTTTATTGATTTGATTTTAAAAATGGCATGTGTGACACACTAAAAGTTTATTAAGGTTTAATATAAACCTCAACCATTTCACTATGGTGCTACAGTTAGTTTTTTTTTTACAAATAAAAAAACTTAATTACACTTTTATCCCATTACTTATCTATTTAATTTAATTTAACCTATTAATAATAAAAATTCAATTAACTTTCCTGAATTTTAAAAACGTAATAATATGCTTTTTTCGTTCAAATAGAACAAAAGTAAAATGATTAAGTAACCAATGTTGTAACCGCCTTTATTTATCCTAATATAATTTTTACATGTAGTATAATTCATAACTAATAAAAAATGTTAAGTTATGAAATAAATTACAATAATTTTAATATACAAAAAGTTACATTGTTCTATCTTTAAATTAAATCATAAAAGTTAAATAATTATGTTTTTAAAATTAAGAACTCAGATTGAATGTACTATTAATACAAAGATATTAAATTGAGAAAATAAATAAATAATAAAGCAAAAAATTAACTATGCTAATAAAATAATTGGAAAATAGGAGTGTACATTTTTAAAAATCATTCTGCTTCACTCTATTCTTTAAAGCAATTCACACATAACACTTATTAAGTTCTTTAAATATCCTTAAGAAATTATCAAAAATAATATATGTATGTATACAAAACATAGAAGAAAAACACTGAGTAAAGGATTTTTTTAAAATATTAAAATGCGAAAAGGTAAACTCTTTTAAAGAAAAATGGATTAGCCAGTGACGTCCTATGATTTCCAATCCGCTTGATCCCTTTCATCATAGAAAAAAAGCGCGTTCTGAAAAATCAAAGCCAATCACCATAGTTGAATCACCTTCATTATAGAAAAAAGTGCATCTGAAAAAAACCAAAACCAATCACAATCGTGGAATCACCTTCATTATAGAAAAAAGCGCGTCTGAAAAAAATCAAAACCAATCACACCGTTGGTTGAATCACCCTTCCAGCTGTTTGTCACCACGCTTTTGGAAACTTTACGCATTCTCATTCTCCTCTGCAGAAAAGGAAAAAAAGTTCAAAAACCCTAATTACTTTCTTGACGTGACATGCTCTGGTCAACACCACAAAACTTTGCTCTGCAATGCTTTTTTTTTTAATTATTTATAGATGGAAAGTAAAAATATTTATTACATTAAATTAATTACCATGATTATAGTAAATATATGTATAATTTGTTCCCTATGAAATCCTTGAACAGACACAGTATTTATCAAAATCCTCACTGGATATTACTATATAGCTAAAACTTTAAATACATTGATTAAGATTTAAATTTAAGTGGCTTGTAATATAATTAAGAGTCTATTTAAGGTTAATTTTGTTATACTGTATTTAAAACATGTTGAAATTTAATACATAAAAATATAAACTAGTCTACTAAAATATTATCAACATGATTGCTCCAAAGGACATAAAAGAAACTCAATTTTCTATATTCACAATACAATGATATAAACTTGTATTCATGGAGTGTTATATTTAATAAGGTCATAAATTTAAGATTGAAATTTTATAAAATCTTTTCATTAAAACATGATAATATAATACCAAATTTTGAAACTTGGAATCTTGAGTAAAATACTAAATTATAAGAATATTTTTTATTTATTTCAAAGTTATCTTTTTTCTATTAAAAAGTAAATAATGTGAGTTTAAACTTTGAAGTAAAAGTTATAATGAAATTTTAAATTGATACAAAAAATAAAACCTAAAAACAGTAAATTAAAATCTTATGCAATAATCTTTATATTGAAGAAGACCTAAAAGTAGAATTCTCTACAATGATACCAATCTGAAGATTATTTTATAACGTGCATATTTTTATTTTTATTTTTAATTTGCGTCACTTCAAAATTTTTAGTTAATGCCGGTTCCTTGTTTTTGTCTCTATAGTTAAGGGTGTGGATAAGGGAAAGGTCCATCTCATGCGGAAACTTCAATTAGTGTATTAGGTCTAGTTTTAATTAATGTTCATATTTTAGATTAGTGTTAATAAACACTTTTAATAGAATCAAAAAGCTATAACAACTAGATATTTTTAAAGTTTGCAGTAAATAAATATTTTACAGAAAAAAGCCGTCTACATATTTAGAATATACAAACACATGGTCATTCGATATATAAATATTTTAAAGAAAAAAATATGGTAATATTAGAAAAATATTTATTTATATACAATGTGTTAAAATAGAGAAGAAATGAAGAATATTTATTTATATATGAATGATGAATGCGTGGGTTGTGAGTTGTGAGTGGTGGCAATCTAAACACGAAGAGGAGGGCACTTTGGGCAAAGCAGAGGCACTGTGTATGTGGTTTCATTTGAAGGGAGGTTAAATATTAATAATATAGAAATAATAATAATAATAATAATAATAATAAAAAAAAAAAAAAAAAAAAAAAAAAAAA